>Ga0265294_10002215_pt1 | contig 25711 bp, 18 predicted proteins | sample MunlanPumphouse3_FD_192504 | JGI IMG/M metagenome (GOLD analysis project Ga0265294, IMG submission 192504) | Groundwater microbial communities from a municipal landfill in Southern Ontario, Canada - Pumphouse #3 | ecosystem: Environmental > Aquatic > Deep subsurface > Groundwater | place... | reverse complement strand
ATCAGTGGGGTTTCTGTAACAAAATTTTATAAAAAACATTGGAATGATATAGAAAGATATTTTAAAATTAAGAAAATAAAAAAGGATATTAAAAAATAATATCCTTTTTTATATTTGATTTAATACGTTATTAGCATAATTAACTTGTTCTTCAGATATTTCACTACCGATATAATTCATACCCCATTTTTTTGATCCTTTTGCTGTTGTACCAATTCCCATAAATGGATCATAAACAATACCATCTTTTAATCCATATATATCTAATAATTTAATTACTAAATCTGTTGAAAAAACAGCTTTATTTAATTTGTTAGAACCATCGTTATTTTTAGCTTCTATAAAATTATAAATATTTTCATATATTGCTTGATTTGTTCTTTTTATTCTATTTATTATTTTTTTATTAGTACGAAATGTTTTAAATTCATTTTTTCTAGAAAAAACAAAAATATATTCAGTTATTCTAGTCATTTTATTTTTACTGACATTATTTGGTATAGCATTTGATTTTTTCCATATCAAACAATCAGCAATAATAAAATTTGTATTTTTAATTATTTCTGCTACAACTAACCACATTAAATGTGTATTTTCAGAAGAATAAGACATATTGTATAATACACAACCATCTTTTTTTAATACTTTATCAAATCCACTAAATATATCAATAGTCCATTTAATATATTCATCATCAGTTAGTTTATCGTTATAAGAATCATATCTTCTACTATAATCATCTGAAACACCTGATCCTCTACTAGTATTATATGGTGGTGATGTTAAAATTAAATCTATATTATTATTTAATTCGTTTCTACTCATTGTATCTAAACAACTTTCATTGTATATAATATTCATTATTTTATTATTTTAGTTTCTTTATTTAAAATCCATGTTTTTACATATACATATCTATCATTTTCATCTATATCACTGGATATATCATTTTTTTCAAATTCTTCACCCCATCCATCTGAACACTGACTATCTATATATTTTCTAATATCTTCTAAATCATCGTTATTTAGGTTTTTATCACTATATACTGTTATGTATAATACACTTTCATCAATATTAAACCCATCCATTTTTATTTCAATGTCAGTTTGTTTATAATACTGTTGTAATTTTGAATTATTAAAATTATTTGATGCTACTTTAAATATCTTTTCTATAGTTTTATCATCAATATCTGATAAATCATAATCTATATTTAATGAAGATAATATATCATCCCATAAATCATTTATTACGCCATTAAAGATTTCTTCTTTAGTAATTGATAGATATTCTTCATCGTCTTGTGAATTTTCATCATTTATATCCATTTTATATTCAAATTCATCAATTACAAAATCTAAATCTGTATCATATTTTTTTTGTAATTTTTTAATATCTTTTATTGATTCTATTTCTATATTAGTTCCATCAATATAATATGATATTTTCACCGGTATGCTAAATTTATATGTATTCATATTCTAGTATATTATTTTTCTGTTTATATATTTTATTTATTTAAAAGTTTATTTCTTAATCTGTCTATTTTAGTTAATCTTTTTATTTCAATAGGAGTTAAACATTCTATTAACCAATTTTTTAAATTTAAAAAATCATCACCATCTATATATATTTCATTTTTTAAAGAATCATGATTAAATAATATAGATTTATTTTCTATTAATATATTTGATACATTATTTAAATCATCACCATAGTTATAATAATCTGAATTGAATATTTGTTGTACTCTATAATTACCTTGATAACTAACAAATACAATTAAACCGTTTATTGTTAATGATATATAATCAGATATATACAAATTATATAAATTATTAGAAGAATCATTATATGTGTATATTTCACTTTTCATAATTATATTCAAATTTTAAATTTCCAGAATTATATATTCTATATATTTTTCTTTCTAACATTATTTCATGTTCTGATTTGGTTGGATCAAATCCTTCTTTAATTAAAATGTCTTTTCTAAATCCAAATCTATATTTTTTAATACCATTAACTACATAATAGTAGTTAGGTTCTGTTATATGTCGTAATTTAAATTTAAGTTTTTTATATAAATCACCATTACTATAACTTCTATCTGCATATGATATAATTTTCTTAGGTTTATAGTTTTTAACAAAATAGTTAAATAGTTTAGATCCACCACCAATAACATTTGTGTTTAATTTATTACAAAATCTTAACATCTCATATTCATCATTTTTAGATATACTATTCATAGATTTCCTCAATTTACCAAATGTCATTAAACTAACTAATTCATAATTATAAAATAAACCTATTTTATGTTTTGAACCAACAAAACCTTGAATATGGTTTTCATCTAAAAATTGTTTAATCAATTCATTATTATTTATTTCTTTAATTTCACATTTTCTTGCAAATATTTTATTAGGTGATATATTTAATTTATTGATTATCATCGATTTAATAATTTCTTGTTTATAAACCCAATCATCTTCATAAATATGTATTAACTGAATCCCGTTTTTTATACATAAGTCTGTTTTGTTTTTATGATAATTTTTATCACAATATAATTCATTGTGCCAATATACTCCATTAAATTCGAATGCTAATTTTAAATCTGGTAAATAAATATCTAATTCATATGGGTTTATTATTTTTCTGTCATTTTCTATTACTGTCCCACTATAATTTTCTTTAATGAAATTTAATAACATTAATTCTTTATCTGATGTATGTGTTCCAATAGGATTACAAATTACACATGGTGTAGATTTATTAATTAATCTATTCTGTAATAAAAAACTACTTATTATAAATTTATTTTGACAATTATCACATATTATAGTATAATATGGTTTGTTGTATTTTACTATTTTAATTTTGTAATTTTTTTCGTATAATTTTATATTTTTTAAATATAAAGATTGTGATAAATTTTTAGATATTTTTTCTCTTATATCTTTGTTTTTAGATACGTTTTCAACTCCATATCTTTCTAAAATTGTATTAATTAATTTTATTTTTATATTTTTAGAATGCATTGGATGATCAACACCATACTTATCATTTAGTGTTTTCTTAATTTTATCTTTAATATTATCATTTAAAAGAGGTGTTTTATAACCATATTTTTCTAAATTAGTATTTTCTTTTTTTTCATTAATTATAGGTGATGATAAACCATATTCATATCCATATTTTTCTAAATTAGTACTAATTAACTTTTGCTTTATTTCTTCTGAATACATTGGATGTTCAACACCATATTTATTAATTAATGTTTTTTTAGATTTTTCTTTTATTTCTTCTAATTGAAAAACATTATCAACACCATATTTATTTTGTAATCTTTCTTTACATTTATTATTTGCACATTTTTTGCTACAACAATAATCTTCCTTTAATCCGTTAGTGTTTTTATAGTAGTTGTGATATGATGTTTTTTTAATTTTATCACATACGTCACATTTAACATCTATTTTATAATGACTACTATGTGGTAAATCTGTTATTTTAACAATAGAATTATCAGTTGAAACATCATATCCAATTGATTTATAATAATTCTTTAATTTTCTATTGTTTACAGTTATATACTCACCTATTATCATAATTTAACCTTTAACTCATTTACAGGGAATCCTTGTTTTTGATAAATTTTATCTCTTCTACTTATATATTGATTATATAATATATTGTTATACTTTTTTGATAATTTATCAGTTATATCAAATACGATTAATTTAGTTTTGTCTTTGTGTAATCTTAATCCTCTACCAATTGACTGTCTAATTAATTTATCAGATTTAAAACTATCCGCAAAAACAATATTAAAAATAGACTTTATATTGATACCCGTGGAAAAAGTTCCAAAAGATGCAACAAGTATCTTAGGTTTATCATCATTTATTTCCATTAATTTTTTAATAGTTTCTCTTTTTTCCTTTATTGTCGTGCCGTCAACATAATATAAATTTTTATTAATACAGTTATCTCTTAAATATTCATATAACATTTTACCATACTCTATATTATGGAATAATATTAATGAGTTGCTATTAAATCTATCTGACAATTTTTTAAAAAATAATTTTCTTCTTAATGATTTTTGAACAAATTCTTTTTCTAGTAAGTATGCTCTTTTACCATCACCTCTTTTTTTAATCATGTATACATTTTCGGCAAATTCATTTTCATTATGTTCTAGAATTATAGTATTTATTTTAACATGTGATACAAGTCCTTTATCCATTAATTCTTTTGCTTTAACTGTTATTAATTTTGGACCCATTAACGACTGTATTGTTAAATATTCTGCTGTATTATTTTCGGGGTATGTACCGGATAAACCTAATCTATATTTAGCAAAACCAAAGGTTTTAGATAATATAGTATCTAACGATTTTGATTTTGCTGTATGAGATTCATCTGTTACAACAACATCAAACTGTTTAAAAAAATCATTTGGGTAATTTATTAAACTTTGATATGTACCAATATAAATATTTGGTGATACACCATCCCTAACTTTCCTTGGTTTATCTGAGAATATTTCTTCTATTTTTAAATCAAATGGTTCTTTTTGTTCTTTATTATAACCTAAATTATAATCGATGATATCATCAAAAAATTGTGTTACAAGACTCATACTTGGTACAATAAGTAAGAATTTATAATCAGGATTGATATATTTAAGAATATAAAACATAAATACTGCAAAAATCAAAGATTTCCCACCTGCGGTGGCAACTTCTATTATACCATATTTATATTTTAACATATTAAATACTGCATCTGTTTGATGCTCATATGGTATAAAATATCCTTCTGGGTTATTTTCAGTTGGTTTTACTCTATAATCTTTAAAATATTCATTACAAAAATTTACTATATCTTCTTTTTTAATATTAAAATCAAATGGAAATTGTGATTTATCTACATCAAATTTATATCCGTGTTCTTTACAACACTTATATATTTCTTTCCATAGACCATACCTCATTATACCATTTTTAAAGTGATCTATGCTACCATCCCATAATCCCATCTTATGTCTTTTTTTGAAAAAATAATTATCTACTTTTCTGGTAAGATGTAATTTTAATTGGTGATACTCCTCTCTACTTGAATCTTTAAGAATTATTTTACTTTTATCGTCAGTTATTATTAATTTCATTTATTAATTTCATTTTCTTATAAATCTATTATTAAATAAATAACAATAAATTATCCATTTTTGTAATTTATACCATCTATATATTTTAATATAAAATGGTTCATTATTCATTTTTTTTAATAAATTTTCTATTATTTTACTATGATAAATCATACTTACAAACCTAATGCATTCATTAATTCAATTCTATTCTTAACTGCATAATTTAATGATTCTAAGTTAGATACAGTATCTCTTAAAAATTGAATATGTATTTCTAGTAATTCACTTCTTTGTCTTATTCTTGCTATATCAGCTTCTACTAATGACTTTTTAGTAGTATCATTTTTAACATTTAATTGGTATTTTGTAGAATAAAATTCGTATCTTTGTTTTATTAATTCTTTAACTTGTGTATTATTTTTAGATAATAATAATGCATAAGTTTTTACTTCTTCAGATGCTATCTGATTATAACTAATTATTTCTGCTTGGTGTTCTATTATTTTTTTAATATCACCATATATATTTTTTGTTTGTTGCTTTACTATTTTTGTCCAATTTTTGGATTCATTATTTAATTTATTTTCTAGTGTTTTTGTATCTTCAATAAAAATATTCAGTTTTTCTTCATTATTTGCCATTTTTAATTTTTATTTTTTATAGATAGTTTTATATCTTAATAAAGTTTATATCAAAATAGTAATCAAACTTATATTCTGATGATTTTTTAATTTGTTTATAATTAATATTTAACAACTTTCCATTATCAGATAAATTAACGTTTTTAATTAGGTTTTTTTCGTTTTTAATATTTCTATCAAATATTGGATTAAATTGTATAACTGGATTAATATTAACATCACCATCGAATAATGATATATATTTAATATATAAATCAATCTTATCAATTTTATATCTATTTAGTATATTTGTTTTTATATAATTTTTAATATAATTATTTATATTTTCACTTAATACATCATTGTATTTTATACATTTAAAGGTTCTTGATTGTTTTATTTTATAAAATAAATAATCTATTAATATATTCTCCCAATTTATTGTTAATGACCAATTTGTATTATTTTCCATATCTATATCACTCTGTGGTAGTATATTAATACTATGGTGGTTTAATTTAATGTTAAATAAATCTATCAAATATATTTTTTCCAAATAATTAATATTATCATAGTGTTGATATCCATTATTATTACTATCTGTATCATCACTACTAAAAATATCACTATATTGTATGGTACTGTCATCTATATTAATATAATCTTCAATATCCATCATTTTTGAACCGAAAAATGTTCTCATCTCATGATATGATCTCGTACCATGTGTATTTTCTGTTTTAAATCTTGTTATTATTAAATCGTTTTTCATATATTTATTTTAGTTTTAATCATATGTATGCTTCTGGTTCAATTGTTACATAAAATGTTTTGTTTGATATTGTTTTTTCTTCATTTCCTATTTCAACTAGATTATTGCCCTTATATTCTATGGTAAAACTATCTTGGTTAGATATTGTTGCTATTCGATTACCTGATGATGTAAAAATAAAATTAAAATTTTTTGCTACTACTCCACCACGCCTTAAAAATACATAAAATCTAAATTTATCATTTTTACTTATACTCCAGCTATTATCACCAAGAATACTATTACCACCACCACTAGTACCTAATGTATAAACATCATTATCAGTTAGTCTCATATCAGCTTTATCTGTTGTTGGTTCTGGAACAACATTTGGTATTTTAAATGTTTCAGTACCTTCAGTATGTTTACAATCATCACAATTAAGATCACGAACGCAATCATTACAATCATCACAATCGTAAAATAATGAATATTTTAAGTCATAATTACCGGGTGTAATACCTTTAATGGAAATAGTTGCAAATGCACCTGTACCATGACCTGCATATATTGATATTTTTGTTATACTTCCACTTGCAGAATTACTTGGTGATATCGATGATGTTGGTGATATCGATGATGTTGGTGATATCGATGATGTTGGTGATATCGATGATGTTGGTGATATCGATGATGTTCGTGGTAGTGGTAATAACGGTCCTGGTAATGTTGTTCCTGTTAATGTTGGTGATGATGGTGATTGTGTAGATATTGGTCTTTCTACATATACTATTTCTCCTGGTAAGTATACATTTGGTTTATCTACTACCCATTCAAAATCAATATTAAAATGATCAATATCATAAATATATTCTGCACCTTCTCTATGTTTATAATTCCATGTCAATTTACATAATCTATTATTCATATCTTCTTCATCTTTCAATCCAGTAATTTTTACGAAAAAATTCTTTGCACCAACAGCACTGGTTTCAGGATATATCAATCTAACTTCTAATGATCTTTCACTACTTATTTTTCTATTTAATGTAAATGTTGATATTACATCATGTGGTTCAATTAAATCAGAAACATTATACCTATGATATAATTTAAACTCTAATGTACAATCTACACTTTTATAATTATTAGATGATGGTTCCCATTTAAATTTAATATCATCATAAGATGCTTCTTCATAGTAGGATTCTTCTGTTAAACCTAACGAAAGTTTAGGATATGTATTATTATAAGGATTATCTCTATTATTTGTTATATTAATTGTTTCATTTATATAATTACCATCTTTCTTAACTTTACAAGTTATATAAAATCTTGATGATATTTTATTATTTTCTGTTCCTTTTAATTTTAACTTAATTGGGTGTTCATCTCCCATATAAATATGTGATGGTATTCTTTCTACTATAAAATTTTCATAATCAATTAAATCATTATAAACATAAAATTTAATATCATTAAAGTTATTAATTGTACCACCAGATATTATAATACCATCATTATCAATTTCTTCACAATCAATAGTGATGTTATGTAATGTTTGTCGATTAGAAAACGGACCTAAATCTAATTCATAAGGTCTATTAAATAATAAATCAACATTAGTACTAATATTATAATTTAAATCATTAGTATTACCTGATACTATTATATTGTCAGTAATTTTAGCTGTTACTTTAAATTTTTTAACTAGTGTAGATTTGTTAACAACATTTATTTTTAATTTTAAATCATTAGATGGAATTCCTTTATTATATCCAAATATATAAATGATATTTTTATATGATGCATAAGTATCAAAACCGTTATATAAATTATTAATTTCCCATTCTGAACCTGTTAACCCATCAATAAATCCAGTGTCTGTATTTATTTCACTATCTGGACTTATTAATATAGCATTTAATTCAACAGAATTTATAAAATCTGGTTGGAATGATTTAATTGATATATAATCTTCTAATAGTGTATGTTCATTTAATGTTCTAATAAAGAATTCACTATCCCAAGTAGATAAAAATATCATTCTCTTAGTTTGTGATAACCCGATTTCATCAGTAATTGGATATATACTAGTATCAGTAGAAATATCTTTTAATTTTAAAAAATTCCCATTTTCATTAACTTTAGAATACATTAATTCATCAATCATACCAAAATTTATTAAACTTGTATCAAATTTATAATTATTATCATATGTGATATTATCATTTGATATATTATAATAAACTGATCTATACAATTCAATATTTTTAAATATTGGTTCATAATAACCAATATATCTTTTAATTTCATTTGTATTAGATACTACTTCACCATGTTTAATATTACCATATATATCATCTTTTTGATTTATTTCAATAAACCTAGACATTGGTTCATTTATTAATGATTGTGATAGTGGTTTATTATTATTAAAAACCAAATATTTATCATAAATATTATAACTTGGTCCTTTTACTGGATATACGTTATATGAATTTTTCTTTAATTTTAAAGGATCTGCAACATTCAAAGATAATAAGAAAGGTGGTGATTTTTTATTCCAATTTTTAAGTCTATCAAAATTGGATTTTTTTATATCATTAAAATTACATTTTAATATAACACCTGATTCAGTCACCATATGATATGTTATATGTTTACTAAATGGATAATTTTCATTTAAATTATTCATTGATGATATATAATTATAAGCAGTAATATAATCTGGGTCGTATTCAATGACATCTAAATTTTCACTAGATGGTAGTATATTATATCCATATAATGTTTCACCATTATATAGTCCATAATTTTCACCAAACATAGAAACATTATTTAATGTCCCCCAATCTTTATATATAGGTATATTTAAATTAATTATAATTAATATATTTTTGAATTTTTCATGTATTAAAACATGAATTCCATTATGTTCTTGTTCTAATAAATTATTACTAGAATTAACCGCATTATTTTTAATATCACCTACTTTTTCTCCATTAATATATTGTTGGGATTCTTCATCATATTCAAAATCAAACTCAGTATAATTATCACTTAATATTACTGAAATTTTATAATCATTATATTTTTCTCCTCCATTTACTAAAACTTGTTTTATTTTTTGTGTATTATCATCTATTTCTTTAATAATATCATCTACAGAATATAAGTTATATTCTATACCTTTAAATAATGATGATGCTGGTGTATTATTATCCCCTCCAATAAAAGTAGAATATTTTAAATATTTTTTATTATATTTATGTCCTTTGTATTCATAAATCATTTTATTATTAAAAAAGTATTCAAAATAATCAAAAGTATTATTTAAATACAAATCAAGATTAAATTTTTTGCTATCATCTGATAGTAAATCATTTTGTATATTAGTACTTTGGTTATAATAATATACGTTATCTATATTGTATTCAGTAGAACCGCTATTTTTAATTTTAGTATAAAAATTACCTATTCTATAAAAATAATCATGAGTTTTATCGTCAACACTAGAATAATAAATATCAGTATTTGTTGTTCTATTATAAATACCACTAAGTTTTAGATTATTATTTAATTTATATGGATAATCAGAATGACTTATTGAACCATTATATCCCCACTTACATATAGTTTGATTTTTTTTCCATATATCATTTAATACATTATTATTTATTTCAAATGCTTCATCACCTGCAATATATTCAGATGATACTATCATTTTATTAAATTGTCCGTTTTTTAAAACATCATATTCCTTTTTTCTTTTTGGGTGAGTATTATCTCTATGTTCATCTGCATATAATTTTATTTCATCAGTATCTGTAAATGTTGTTTTTTCATAATCAAAATTTGAATATCCAGTATTGATTCTATCAAAGTCAAAATCTTTAATATCACTAAATTTAACTCTATAAATATTATATTTTATTGGTTTATCATTTATATTGTTTTGTATTTTTTTAGTAATTGTATTATCTTTACCGCCTTTCCAATATTTTAATTCTAATTTGTTTGACATTATGGCATAATCAGTATCTATATAATAAGTATGAATATATTCATTTCCAACTAATTTTTTATCACTTTTTAAAACGTGATAAATATTATCTATTTCTATTAAATATAAATCCGAATACATATAATCAATATTTCCATCATTGTCAATATATTTATCAATATTAAAATTTGATATATTTAAAATATTTCTACCATTTATATAATTTATTGTGCAACTATTTGAAGATAAGTTATTAATATTGTTTTCATTTATAATAACATCAGATATTATTTTAAAATTACCATTTTCTAATTTTTTAACCTGGTATAAATTATTTTTATACATTATCCAACCTGATGTTTTCCTATTATCTAGGAATGGATTGGTTGGTATATTACCATAAACAAAAATATTATTTTTTATAGACATACCAATTTCTATTCTTAAATCATCTAAATTAAATGATGTTACAGAATTAATAATATCTAATTGATCAATATAAAACCCATAATATCTATTAATGGTATATTTTTTAAATTCATCTGGATCTGCTGGATCATTATCAAATAAAAATTTAAGATTTAAAATATAAGGGTATATTATACCATTTTTTTCAAAACCTTTAGTTATAAAATCTTCTAAATTAAAATGTAAATTTTCTTGATATAGTTTATCATCCAACATTAATTCTGCAGATGTATAAATACCATTATCATAATTTATACCTGTCCATTTAGAATAATTATATTTTTTTGTATCAAAAAAGAATGAATGATCAGGAAATCTATCATTTTTATTTATATTATTATCGAAAAATTTACCAACATTATATCTATTAGTTAAATCAAATAATTTAACACATTTCCATTTTTTCAAAACTTCGTTTTTAAAATTATTATTATTTAAATGTCCTGCATTATAATTATTTCCAACTTTATCATATATTAATGGATCGTCTAATCTTAATATTATAAAATTACTAGGTAATTTATTTTTTTTTATATAAAGTGGAGCAAAATATTCAAATTCTTCTTTATACCAATTATCCTCAATATTTTTTGCACCTGCAAAATACATATCATTAAATTGATTATTGTAAGTATCAAACATAACATCTACATCATTTTCATCGATCGGTGAAAATGATATATTTTTTGGTAAATTATCATAAAATTTAGGAAGTTCGTTTTCTAATAATGCGTCTTTATTTAATATATAATGTTTATATTTTTCGTTACTTAAATCCTTATTTGAATTAAAACTTTCTAAATATAATCTATAATCACTATCCACTATTATTTTAAAATTTGTAGTTAATCTACAATTTGTCCTAATTAATTGAAAACTATTTATCATTTTATTTATCTAGTATTTTTAATCTTTAAATTAAATTTTAATTCAAAATCAAAATTTGTATTGATTGATGATGGATTTAATCTAACCCTTAACTTTTTATTATGTTCCATATTTGAACTAATTGAAGCTGATCCCACATTACTACCAATAATTTTATTTCTAGAATGTAGTATAGTATAATCTGTATCTGTTCCTGTTTTAAATTTCCAATAAATATTTATAGGAACAATTATATAATCATTTGAATTAAGTGTTTTATAATTTGTACCAATATTTTCTTTTGATATTAAATCATCTATTGTATCTACAACCGGACATATAAGAGTTGCAAATTTATCACCCTTATCCCAGTCATCATTTAAAACATTATAAGCTATCGATGATTCATTACCAGTTCTATTTTTATTAATATAATCACCACTTAATCCAGGTTGTTTAGTTGTATCTGTTATCATATCATATATACTATCATTTTCTAAATTATTATGTAATGTACTTCCTGAATATAATTGTTCACCTGATGAATTATCACAAAAATATAAATATTGATATGGTTCTTGTACAACAAAATCATTGTTTTTATCAACTAAACACGGTAAATTATCAAAATCAGTTCTTATACTAGTATCGCCAGTATAAGATTCTCTTACTAAAAATGTTAATTGTCCATTTGCTACGTTTTCAAATTTTAAATAACAATCACTAATAATATATAACTTATTATCATATGTTCCTTTTTTAATTTCTTTTGCATAATTTTGACAAGAAAAATCTAAATTCACAGTTGAATTATTATCAATTACAATTTCTTCAACACCATTAAATATAGATACTTTAAGTCTACCTTTAGCAGAATATACAATATCTTCTAATGATTTTATTTTATCTGTTAAATAATTTAAATATTCACTCAATGTAAATGATTCACCTGTTTCACTTTTATAATTTGTTTGTATATCTTCATCTTTATGTGCTATAAATTTATCATTCATTGTGAATGAATCTCTAATATGTCTATTTATTCCTCTTGATTCTAATGTTTGTTCAAATTGTATTAATAAATTATCTTGTTCTGCTTCTTTTAATATAAAATCATTAGAATCTAATATATCATTTAAATCATCAGGAAAAACTTTTGTTATTGTATTTGACCAATCACTTTTTGTATCTGGATAACTAGCCTCTGATATAGATAATATCCTTATTTCAATTTTTTCACCTTGTTGTATTGGTATATCTAATTGATTTATATTTGGAGTATCAGCATCTGATATGTCTTCAACCTCCCATTCCCATTCTTGTACTTTTTCATTAAATACTCTTTTTCTTCTATCTGTATCAAGTGATATCCAATTTGAAAAATAACCAGTTTTTTTATTGTCAGCACTATTAACAATAAACCCATCTGTTTGATTTTCAGTTCCTTCTTTAGATGAATATCTATATTGTATAACAAATTGAACAACTTGTTGTGGTTTATATCCTGGTTGTGTTTTTGGTTCAGGAATATCCCAGAATCCTCTAAGTCTGAATTTTGGTTCTGATTTATTTATGGTATCTTTTTGACTTTTTATCTGTGTTGTCACAGAATATAATAATTTAGATAAAGATTCCTGTTCTTTTATTAATTTAGATAATTCGTTTTGTGATGTATTTTTTTCAGCAACAGATTGGTATTTTTTTACAGATAATTCTTTATTTTTTTGTGTTATAGCTGTATTTACCTGATCTAATTTAGTTTTTATTTTATTTTTTTCTGAATTAAGATCTTTTATTTTTTTACTATCCACATTATCAGTTAAATGTTTATTTATCTGAACGACTTTAAAATTATCAGATATTAAAACAGGTGCATCAGGTTTTAATGCATATTTACTAGGTATATTACGATTTATTAAATCTTTTAATAACTCACCATAATCATTGACAGTATTTAAATAATATTGTGACATTGATATATTATTATCACTTGATAATACTAAATCATTAGTATATAAACCAGTTCCTTTTGACCACCCACTACCCTTAATATTATTTTTACTATTTGTAGGTTTCATAAAAATAACAATATATTCATCAAATCCTAAATTTATACTTACTGTTTTTCTAACATCTACACTACCATAAATTTTTAACATATTATTTCCAGTTGGTATTGGATCATATCCTTCAATTCTATTTAATCTTACTCTAAAATCAGATGATGATGTACTTGTTTCTAAAATTTCCCATCTAGTTACAGAATCTCTCCTATTTAAAACTAATTCATTACCTTTAGTTAAAACTTTTTCTTCACTGTTTTTTGTTGTATATGTAAATGGATAGATATGAAACCATAATTTATTATTAATTGAATCTATTTCTTGTTTTAATACTGAAAATACACCGTGATCTGATACTTCTTGGTAGTCAAATGAATAGTACTGTTCATCATATTTTAAATCGTTATATAATAAACCATTATTTGTAGGATTATTATACCAATCAGTAAAATCTTTCATTGATATGTCATTATTATTAATAAATCTATCAGTAAAATCACTCTTTGATAGTAATCCTTCTTCTGTTAATGTTCCATCATCATTTGTTTTAAATCTAACAATATATCTTCTAGATATTACTCCATCAACATCATTGTCAACTTTATTACTTAAATCAAATTGCACAGATATCATAGGATCCATTAATGATTCAAAAAACCAATTATTTTTAGTATTAAATTTTGTAATATTATCTAAACGCTCTATATTATTTGGTTCTCTATTTAAATCAGATAAGTATATTTTTTTTGTTGATTTACCATCTATAACGTGTACATTATTATCATTTAATCCTGATAGTCTTTTAATATTATTATTAATAGATTCGATATCACTTTTTAATTTACCAACTGTTGGTAATGCATAATTTGTTTCGTTTCCTTGTTCATCTAATTGGCTAACACTTATAGTAGAATCTTGTGACGATACAATATCACTTATTTTTGTTAAAAATTCAACTGAATTTCTATTTAATAAACTAATTTGTTCTGCAATAGTGATGAAACTATTTTTTTGTGATCTTGACATATTATCAATATTTATTTTTAATTTTATATGTTATATATTAAAAATTAATGGTTATTCTAATGTAAAATAAAATATTTCTGTACCTTTATTATGTTTATATCTTAAAACCCAATTATATTTTATTGGTATTCGTTTAAATATATTACCTTTAACTATATTATTTAAATAATTATAATTTATAATATCACTATCTAATGATTCTATAACAATAGATATCTTATTATCTATGATAGATGTATAAATAGATACATCATCGTATAGTTGTAAATGTTCAGTAAATATATTTTTATAATATTGTATTGTTTTTAATCTCGATAATATTTTATCAAATACTTTATTTATATCTATTTCTTTATCAGTCGGTTCTATTATATATGATATTTTATTGAAATCTGTTGTTTTATATTTAAAGTTACCTATATTTATTCTTTTATTATCTAATATGTAACCTATATTAATATTAGAATCTTTATCTATTCCTAAATAAAATGATATTTCATCAGTATTATAAAGATTAATTGATGATACTACACTATTTAATATTTTACTAAATTTAAATTCGTGTTCAACTAATCTTTTGTCAATTTTTGATGTTTCTAAAAATAAATTATAATTTTTATCATTTAAAGAATTAGATAACCCTTTTATATATCTAGTATTTAAAATAAATTTTATATTTAAATTGTTAATTCTATTTATAAAATTGTAAAATAAACTAGATGGTATTTTACTATTTAATGATTCATTAATTTCTTCAATATTGTTTTTCCCTTTAAAGAAATTAATCTTTATTTTATCGTAATATTTATTTAATAAATTATTTGCACAATCTTCTTTAGATATACCATCATTATAATACTTATCTATTTCTTTATCAATATTATTATTAAATATCTTATCGACAAATATAGTAGCATTATCTTCTGATATATTTTTCTTATTAATTAATATATCAATCATTTCTATTCTCACTTTTTCAATAAAATTTTTCAAAAGTATTGAATAATTATCACCTTTATTAGTAATATTAAAGTCTTTGAATGATATTTTAATTGAATTAGTTCTATATGGTCTATAAAAGAAATTATTGAAATAATCAGCCATTTAAATATCTATTTTTAGGTATATATAAAATAAAAAAGGTGAATTTTTTAGATTCACCTTTTTAATTATTAATTATTAATTATTATTATTTTTATTTATTTGAATATTTATTTTTAATTAAATTCTTCAAATTTTAAAATTGTTCTATCGGAAAACATTTCTATTTTATAATTCTTATTCTCTTTAACTGGTATCATCTTAAACAATTGTTCTTTTGTTATTTCCACACCATTTTCATCAACAGGTACGACATTCCATACATATTCATCGATTTCACCATCATCTGTATTAATTGACAATTTAGCAGTAATTGGTTTACCAGATATTCTCACTACTTCGCCCCAATTATTATCATCTTTAATTTTAACAAAATCACCAATTTCATAGAATATATTAAATGTTTCGTCATTATAAATTTTTATTTTCATATTATTAATATTATTTTTATTATTTATATATTAAAATTTGTTTTCCATTTTTTATCAACTACATACCAATGAATTTCAATTAATTTATTTCTATATTTGACTATCATTTCAGTCCAGTCTTCATCATCATTCCAATATGGTAATAATATAATATCACAATCTATATATCTATCCGTATTTAATATATTTACTCTTATTTTATCACCGATATTATAATTAAATTTATTTATATATTTTTTAATTTTAGTATCCTTATTTTTTAGTAAAGTGGAAATACCTTCATTTACAAATATTTCAAAACTTTTTAAAAACATCATAATTTATTATTTTTTTTATTTAAACATTTAACAATACTATTTATATATTATATAAAAATATTCATTTAATGTACGATAATAAAATTTACCACCCATTAAAATACGAACCGAGAGAAATACAAAAATCAGCTTTAGAATTCACAAAATATCATATAAATAGAGGGAAAAAATTCATTTTAATAAATGCACCAACAGGTATAGGTAAATCATTTTTTTCTGTAATGTTTATGAATTGGTATTTGAATTACATAAATGATGATGCTAGATTTGATATACTTACAAATAGTAAAATACTACAAAACCAATATGTTAATGAATTTCCATTTATTAAAAGTTTAAAGGGTAAAAACAGTTATCATTGCAATACATATAATTGTTCTTGTGCAGAAGGAAAGGAATTTAATAAAGCATTAAAAAAGAAATGTAGTAATTGTCCATATGATAAAGCTTTGTTAGAATGGAAAGAAACTAATACTGCAATGACAAATTTTCATTTATTTAATACTATTCATCTATTTTTAGATAGAGTAGTTGAGGAAAAAAAGAATAATGTACTTATAATAGATGAAGCAGATACATTTGAATCAGTATTATGTGATTATATATCAATGAAAATATCATATAGGAGTTTAAAGTTATATGGATTTAATGAAGTTACTATATCACAAATATATAGAGAAATTTCAAAGGTTAAGAATATTTTTCAATATATAGATTTTGTTGAAAATTATTTTTTAAAAATATTAGAAAATTTATCTGATAGTCTAACTAATAAATTAGGAAATCCATCTATTATACAATCAGAAAAAGTTAAAATTGTCAAAAATTTAACAAATTTAAAAGGTGGTATTGAATCATATAATTCATTTATTAATGATATAAAAGAAACAGAAGGAAATATTAATAATTGGACTATAGATATAAGTGTAGAAGATACTAAAATATTCCCAAAAAGTTATACAATACAGCCAGTGTGGTCACATAATTATTTAAATAAAATAATATGGAACCATTATGACCATGTAATATTTATGTCTGGTACTATATTAGATAAAGATATGTTTGCTTATATGAATGGATTAGATACTAAGTTATGTTCATATTACAGTGTCGATTCTCCATTTGATATTAAAAATAGACCAATATATTATATTAAAGTTGGTAAAATGACATTTAACGAAAAGGAAAAAACATGGGAAAAACAAAAAAATGTTATAGATAAAATAATCAAAAAAAATAAAAATAATAAAGGGATTATTCACACATCAAATTATGAATTATCTAAATGGTTACAAGAATATTATAAAGATAATGATAGATTTATATTTCATGATTCCGATACTAGAGATCAAGCACTACATAAACATATACTATCTGATAAACCAACCATATTAGTTAGTCCATCTATGATGTCTGGAGTGGATTTAAAAGATGATTTATCGAGATTTCAAATCATTATGAAAATACCCTACCCAAATATATCAAGTAATAAAATTAAAAAAAGACAAAAAGATAACAAAGATTGGTATTCTTGGAAAACAGTAGCAGATATTATACAAAGTTATGGCAGATCAATAAGAAGTGAAGATGATTTTGCAGAAACATATATTATAGATGAATCATTCTCTAATATATTAAGATATAATTATAAATTTTTACCTAATTGGTTTACTGATGCTATAAAAATATTAAAATAGAAATAAAAAATGGATATTAATTTTAATATCCATTTTTTTATATTGAGTGTCAAAGAAAACATTGAAGTCTTTACTCTTTAGGGTTCAGTATCTTATGTTATGTATTTGACAAAAAATAATTTCTTTATGTATTTACAGAAATTAAATATTAATTTAAAATAAAAAAGTCTGATATAAATATCAGACTTTTTTATGATTTGTTTTTTATTCACATTTTGATGTACCACAGTCCAAACAAGTCATACAACCTTCTTTAAAAACAATTCTTTCTGATTGACAATTATCACAAACTTGCCCTTTTACCATTGTTCCTTCTTTTATATATTTCTTAATAATTCTTTTTATACCTTGTTTCCAAGATGTAATAACATCATCACTATCAAATATTAATTTATCCATAATTTGTAAAACATTTTGTAATGGCATACCATGTCTAAGTATAGCAGATATTAATCTACCTGTATTCCAAAATTCTCTATTAAATGCTCTTGATAAACCTCTAAATTCTTGTTTATAACCATCCTTATCAATATAAACAAAATCATATCTTGCGTTTCCATCTTGTTCAGCACCTCTTACTTTAATAATTTCACCTTTAGTTATATTATTAGGTATATTTACTGATTCTAATAACCCTGTAAAAATTTCATATGGTCTATTATCATACAATCCCATAAAACCAATCCATTTTTCACCTTTATTTTGGAATCTATATACGTCACATGGTAATGATTCAGGTCTTTTTGGTGCATTATTTTCTTGAAAAATATTTGATTTTTTGTTATCAGATTTAGTTACTAAAACACCACTTCTTGAACCATCTCTATAAACTGTTATTCCTTTACACCCAGATTCCCATCCTGTTTGATAAACTTCTGATACAAGTTCTTCAGTTACATCAGATGGTAAATTAATAGTAACTGATATTGAATGATCTACCCATTTTTGTATCTTTCCTTGCATTTTTACCTTTTCTACCCAATTTACATCATTAGATGTTGCTTTATAATATGGTGATTTTTTTATTATTTCATCTAGTTCTGATTGCTTCATTGTTTCAAGTTTGGATGTGTCATATCCATTTATATCTGCCCATACTTTAAATTTATGATGGAATACATTATATTCTTCCCAGTGATCACCAACTTCATCAACAAATGCTGATTTAGTATTTTTATCATTTGGATTTATTTTTCTTCTTCTAGTATATGATGGTAAAAATACAGGTTCTATACCAGATGTTGTTTGTGTAACTATACTAACAGATCCAGTTGGTGCAATCGTAAGTAGTGATATATTTCTTCTACCCGTTTTATTATATTTTTCAATAATATCATTTTCTTTAAATTCTTTTAAAGAATCAATAATTCTATTTACAAAAGGATTATTTTTTTCATTATCTTTGTTAAAAACAGTAAAAGAACCTCTTTCTTCTGCCATAATAATAGATGATTTATATGCATAAGTAGCTAATATTTTATGTACATTTTCTGCAAAATTAGTAGCTTCTGGTGTACCATAAATTAATCCCATTGATGCTATCATATCACCTTCTGATGTTATACCTAAACCAGTTCTTCTACCTTTTAAAGCATTGTTTTTTATCAATTTCCATAAATCGATCTCTACTCTTTTTATATCTTCTGGTTCTTTATCTTGTTCAATTTTATTTAATATTTGATCAATTTTTTCAACTTCTAAATCAACAATATCATCCATAAATCGCTGAGCATAAATAACATGTTCTTTAAATAATTCATAATTAAATTTAGCATCTTTTGTAAATGGGTTTTCTACATATGAATATAAATTTAATGCCAGTAATCTACAAGAGTCACCTACATTTAAAGGAATCTCACCGCAGGGGTTAGTCGAGACGGTTTTAAACCCATGTTCAGTATAACAATCTGGTACAGATTCTTTAATAACAGTATCCCAAAATAGTAGACCAGGTTCTGCTGAATTTGATATTAAACAACCATTTGATAAAATAAATGTATGATTATCTTCTACCGTTATATCATATACTTTATCGATTTTTTGATTTATTTTTTTTACTGATATTATTTTATCATAATTAACATCATTATCAATAATTTTATCATTAATACTAATATTATTATAAATTTTTAACTTTTCTAATAGTAGATTTTTAGATGTTGTTTCTTTACCAAACATTCTCATTTTTTCCATTTTTTCTTTTGATAGTGGTATAGTAAAGGAATCTACTTTAACATTAAAATTTTTAATTTTTTTACTATCTATAAAAAATGATATATTATTCTCAAATATATAATTATTTTCTTTATAGATACTTAATCTATATGATTTTTTAACATTTGTATATTTATTATTAATCATTTTTTTACCACTTTCCGATGTCAAACTTATTTTAGAATGAATTCCAAACATTAATAATAAATTACTAACATTGTATATTATTTCATAATTAGATTGTGACAAAGATATCACATTTTTATTTGTTGTGCCGTCACCACTAAACAATCCTTTTAAAAACGAACCAATAATATTTTTTTGACTACTAAATAACCATTTAGGTATGGTTTTATTTTTATTAATATAAATCATACCTATTGATTTCATAAAGTTTGTAAAAAATGAACTAAAAAATGTAACTACTGTATAATTACCGTCTTTTTTCACATTAAAATTACATTTAAATTTATTAGAAATATAATTAAATAAATCTAGATATGAATCTAATTCATTTGTATTAATATGTATTAATACACTATTGTTATGATATGATCCTTCTGCTAACCATAAACCCAAAAACGATGATACATTATCATCAATGTTATAATATTGTTCTATTTGAACATTGTCATTCATAATTATTGGGTTACTAACATTAATTAAATCACTAATTTTACTATAATATTTTATTGGTAATCTGCCTTTTGATAAATAATGTAATAATTTTGAACTTTTATCATAAAATCCCAATGTGGTTTCTACTTCTTTATTATTTTTTAATTCATTTTTGAAATTATCAAATGATATTGAAAAATTTTTAAAATATGATAAATCTAATTTAATTTTATTACAATAGTCATCATCGTCTAATCTTGTTTTATTAGAAACTATTAAATAATCACCTATATTTGTACTAGATATTGGTACACTTTCTACTTTTTCGTTTTTTAATAAATAAACAACATGATCTTTGGTGGCTATTACACTTTTACCTTTTTTTGTTATAATTTCATAAATTTCTTTATCATTATTATATTCTTGATGATCTATAATACTTTTTTTCTCTATTTTAAGATTGTTCAAATTTACCGATAAGACTTTATATTTATCTTTATTTTTAACAACATCTCCTATTTTTTTAATAGAATATATATTATTATTATCATATACAGGTATTTCAGTGTCATACGGAACACATTTCCAAGCATTATGAATAATTTTTTTCCATAATTTTCTAGCATTTATTTCTTTCTTTATAGTTGGATTATTAGAATCTATTGGATATTGTTGAATATATGGTTTATCTTCAATCACACATTTCATAAATTCATCATCTAGTTTAACTGATATATTAGCACCTGTCACTTTTCCTTGTGTCATTTTAGAATCTATAAAATCCTCTGCATCAGGATGTTTGACACTTATCGATAACATGAGTGCACCTCTACGACCATCTTGTGCTACTTCTCTTGTAGAATTAGAATATCTTTCCATAAACGGAACAACACCAGTAGATGTTAGTGCAGAATTTTTAACAGGTGATCCTTTAGGTCTAATATGAGATAAGTCGTGACCTACACCACCTCTTCTTTTCATTAATTGAACTTGTTGTTCATCAGTTCTACATATTCCACCATAACTATCACTTTCATTTCCAGTTACAAAACAATTTGATAAACTAACAATTTGTAAATTATTACCTATACCTGACATTGGTCCTCCTTGTGGTACAATATATTTAAAATCTTTTAATAAACTATATATTTTATCTTCTGATAATGGATTGGGGTATTTTTCTTCTATTCTACTTAATTCTTTAGATAATCTTTTATGCATATCATCAGGTGATAATTCATATATATTACCATCAGAATCTTTTAATGCATATTTATTTATCCATACTTCAGTAGCTAATGTATCGTTATTAAAATAATTTAATGTGGTTTTTTCCACTTCTTTTCTACTATACTTATTCATTTATATAATATTTATTTTTATAAGAAATTAATTCCATCTAAGTTTTTCAAAAATCCTTTTTGAGTTAATTCTTTAATTATATTCATAGCTGGTTTTTTATCTAAAAGTTTAAACATATTAAAAATATTATCTGTAAAATAATATGACAATTCTACAAATATTTCTGATCTTGTATACCTATAACCTAATTCTTTTACTAATAAATTATAATAATTATTAAATGAATCTTTATTAGGTTTTCTTCTATTTTGTTTAAAATCAATATCTGTTTTTTCGTCTAATATATCATATACATCTTTGGTTAAATCTGTGCTACTTATAATATCATCATTTTCATTATATTGTATTTCAAATATATTTATATTATCATAATATGAATCATCACTTTGTGACATATCTTCATTTTTATCATCTTTTTTTCCTTTAAATATTGTATCTCTTTTAAGAGAATGTTTACCTTCTTGTTTATGTTTATTTGTATTAAACCTATGTAATATATCAAAATTATTATCTTCTTCAATGTCATTAACATCATCGAAATCAATAAATTCTTCATCTATATCATTATCATCTTGTTCGATATTATTAATATCATCACATGATTCTATTTCAATATTATCATTATCATTTTCGTTATCATCAAAATCTATATAATTTTTATCATCTGACATAAATATTTGAATTCTTTTTTATTTACTACCTAACATAGTGTCATTATCCATTGTTAAATATTTAGTATTAAAATCAAATTTAACTTGTTCCTCGTGATGTTCACCATCTCTTAATTTTAATATTTTTAATCTATATGTATTTTCTTTTTTCATAGTTGGATTTCTAATAATTGCCCATACTGAATCAGCTGCTTCTGCAATTGCCTTACTCTCTGGAATATCATCGAGATTAATATCATTAGCTCCCCATACAGATTTATCTACTTGTGTTGCTGTTATAACTGCTACATCATATTTATCTGCTAATCTTCTTAATCCTTCTGCTAAATGTTTACCTTTAAGATAAAGCATAGTATCTAAATTAAATCCTTTTTCTATTGACATAATATTAATATAATCAACGACAACTGCATCTAATTTAACATTTTTTACTTCTTCGAATTTTTTAATATAATTTTCCAAATCAGTAACAGTACAATCACTAGTAGGGAATTTTTTAACATATAATTTTCCAATTTTACCACTATCAAATAATTGACTAGATGGTGCCATTGTTTTTAATTCATTTATTTTATTTTTAATGAATGATGAATCCTTACTCATATCATCATATTTATCAATATCAATTTTTAATCTCATTGCACCTAATCTCTTAATACATTTATGTTTAGCCATTTCTAATGTTATATAAACGACATTAAATCCATTATCTGCCATTTTAGATGCCATATTTTGTAACCACATTGAATTATGAGATAAAATATCATTTGTATAATATCTACGATTTGAATCATTAGATAAAGATAAATCATACATATTTGATTTTTTATCTGTTCTATATACTTCTTTTATTTTAGATAAACCGTTCTTTGATAAAATATGATCACCTATTTTTAAATCCTTTACATAAATTTCTTGGTATTTATCATCAAATAAGATATGTTTATCGGCACAAATTAATTCTAAATTATCTTCTGTTTTTACTATCCATTCATCATATTCAATTGTTTTACCAACTTCTTTTATATCTCCCCATCCAGTATCAGTTTCTATTTGCCAATCTGATACATCAAATGTTTCTATAAATTTTTTATATGTATTATCACTTACCATTTATACTATATTATTTTTATATTTATAATATTATATCTTATTTGTTTAAAAAATTTACACATAATATCTTTATATTTATTATTGCAAATTTCACATCTAATAATTTTTTTTTACTTTTATAAATAAAAACAGAATAATCCAATTTAGGAAGATTTTTTTATCATATTAAAAAAATCACCAATTTTTATTTTTTCGATTTTATTAGTTTTTTTGTTTTTAATTTTTATTAAAGTGTTGAAAATAAGACACTTACCGACATTAGTTTCTCCCATGATAATGTTAAAAGTAGCATGATCCCATCCACCACCTAATATTTTATCTAAATTTGACCACCCTGTCGGTATTTTTCTTAATGATACTAATTGTTTATGTTCTTCTGGATCATCAAAATCCCCTCCTAAATCTTCATCGTCATCAGATATTGTATCAATTTCACTAAAATTCTTTTTTAATCTACCTACAATATCCATAACATTATCATAATCTATTTCATCCATGTTTTTAATAATATCAATGGATTCATAGATTTTATCTCTTGTATATTTTGATGATTTCCAAGCTTTAAATGATTTATCTATCCATTCATCAGTTAAATCTTGTGTAGATTCCATGAACAAAGATTTTAATGCTTCTTTAGATACTATTTTTTTATCATCATGTAAACTAACCATTGACCAAACTTGTTTTGGACTTGGTACAATTTTATCTTTGGAATTTATATAATATTCTCTAATAATATCATAAACAAACCTAATCAGTTCGTTCTCAAAGTATTTTGATTCTACTTTATAAAACTGATTAGGTTCTTCTAGTATTTTGGCAAAAAATAATTTTTCTAAATTTGTATTGACTCCCATTTTTAATTTATATTATAATATTTTTAAAATAATTCATCACTATCAATATCATCAAAATCTGCATCTAAATCTTCGTCATGTTCATCCATTTTAGACAAGAATAATTCTTGTTCTTCAAAAGACGAATAATCAAAATATTTATAAATAATAGGTTCTAATTTTTCTAAAACTTCTTGTGTAAATACTTCTGATGTGAATAATTGTTTTTCAAAAACAGATTTATTTAAATGTCTGACAAACCATCTTGTTCCAGTTGGTTCGAATTCACCTTTATCATTCATTTTACCTTTGGCTATACCGACATTTTCAAAATTTTCTGTTGTTAAAAAGAATTCTAATCCTTTATATGGATTAGTACCATAACT
>Ga0265294_10002214_pt1 | contig 25718 bp, 21 predicted proteins | sample MunlanPumphouse3_FD_192504 | JGI IMG/M metagenome (GOLD analysis project Ga0265294, IMG submission 192504) | Groundwater microbial communities from a municipal landfill in Southern Ontario, Canada - Pumphouse #3 | ecosystem: Environmental > Aquatic > Deep subsurface > Groundwater | place... | reverse complement strand
GTAATGTCTTCAATCTCAGCCATGAAGTGAGAGGCTGTAACATCTCCAATACCTTGCATAGATGTCAAGATTTCAATCTCAGCTTTATGAAATTCTTTCTCATGTTCTACCAAAGCTTCTGTGAGCTTTCCAATACGAGAGTTGAGAGTAATTATCTTTTTCGCACTATCTTTGACCAGATCAGCAAAATGGGGGACTCCAATGGAATTCCTAGAGAGTTCCTTGAGCTTTTCAATGGAAAAACTGGTACTTCTCCCTTTCTGGCGGGGGAATGCAGTCAGAAGCTCTTCATCACTCGTAGCAAGGACTTCTTCTGCACATCCATAATCAGAAAGAAATGTGAGCATGGAATGAGTAAATACATTCACCTTAAGGATTTCTGGCCAAGCAATGCTCAGATCGGATTTGAGTTGAGTCTTAGCTCGGGCAATATCTTCAGCTATCTCTTGTCTTCTTCTAGCAAAAGCTTTGACTTGTGTGTCTTTGCTCATGTTCACCCTCTTGCTCTCTATTTCTTTCATATTTGCTTCACCAAAAGAAGCAATCATAAAAGCATCAGCCTTATCTGTTTTGGTTTTTCTCAAAGTTTGAGCAGCAGCATATTTTTTAACCAATACTGGATTAACGGTAATAGCCTTTTTCCCATCTTGCAAGAGATAATTTTGAAGAGGCAAATGGTAGACACCAGTCGATTCCATGATGAACAAGGTGTCACTTGTGATGTTCGTTTGAGAGAGGAGAGAAGTAAATCCCTCATAATTCATCATAAACGAACCCGAAGAACCTTGCGCTTCACCAATGTTGAGAATATGGTAGTTAGCTTTTTTACTCGAGACATCAATACCTACAATTGTTGTCATAGTAGAAACTCCTCCTATTTAGATGGTTTCGAAAAACGTTCCCGTAGTCCAATCTCCCGTTTGAAAGAAGCTTCCATGCTTAATCAACCAATAGGAACTAAAAGGGAACTGGGACAGACTCCTTTTGAAGCTCCAAGCTTAAATAAGATGCAGTCCTCAGTCCCAAGTATAAATCAAAATCTACCCATATTGTATGGGATATATTATTAGGAGAATATAAGATGGCAGAGAAAATCATCCTAGATGTTGACACAGGACACGACGATATGGTGGCTATTGTGATGGCTTCAGGGTTGGAAGAGATCGAATTAATGGGATTGGTTGCTGTCGCTGGTAATCAAGTGTTAGAGCGAACTTTAATTAATACTTTACATGTCTGCGATCTTATTGGTGAGAAAGCCCCAGTTTTTGCCGGAATGGACCGCCCCTTGGTACGGCCTCCTTTAGTTGCCGGAGATATTCATGGAAAGAGTGGTTTAGATGGTCCAGTCTTTCCTCCCCTACAAAAACAAGCTGAAAAAGAACATGGTGTCCACTTTATTATCGACACAGTACTAGCTCATCCGCATGAAATTACGTTGGTTCCTACAGGACCTCTCTCTGATATAGCGCTGGCAATCAGATTAGAACCTCGTTTACCCAAATTAGTAAAGAAAATTGTGCTGATGGGAGGATCACTAGGTAAGGGTAATCGTACCCCGCATGCTGAATTCAATATTTTTGCCGACCCTGAAGCTGCCTCTATTGTTTTCGAAAGTGGAGCTCCGTTAGTAATGATGGGCCTCGATGTAACTTTACAAGTTCTGTTGGATGAGCAGCGCTCTGCTGCCTATGCCAAGCTCACCTCAAAAACAGCTACTATGTTCAATGCCTCAATGGCCCATTACATTGAAGCTTGTCGCTTACATGGCAGTGAATATCCAGCAATGCACGACCCTTGTTGCATAGCTTATATCGCTGATCCGGCGATTTTTACCCTTGAAGAACACTCCATTCGAGTCGAGCTGAAAGACCAGACGACCTACGGGAAAACCCATGCACTTCCAGTTCGTGAAGATCAGGGTGTCTTAGTTGGTACTGGTGCTAATTCGGCACGCTTCTGGCCTCTCTTAGATCGAGCTTTTAAGAACTTGCCCTAATTAGTTATAATAGGTGACAAGATTTTTTAATGGTTCTCTTATTTTTTCTCGGAAGGGTTCTGCTGGATATCCAAAGGTGATAAGCAAGCTTACTTGCCAAATGTCCTGATCGATTTTAATAATCTGAGCCACTTGATCTTCATCAAATCCTTCAATGGCACAACTTTGAATGGTCTCGCTAGCTGCAACAGTCATCATGTTGGCACATGCAATGTAACACTGAGCGCGGGACCAACAGTCAATTCTTCCCTCTTTTTCCAAGAAGTAATAGTACCCTTCATAGTCGGCCACAAAATCAACTAAAGTGCCCGGAAAACGACTGCCTCTCTGAGTGACAAATGGACCTGTTGGTTCATAAGAAGATGCCGTTAATGCAGTAATAATAATGGTGACAGGAGCAGTAGCTACCGACTCCTGGTCGAAACAAGCCTTAGTCAATTTCTCTTTTAATCGAGGTGCCTGGATAACATGAAAAGCCCACCCTTCAAGGCCAAAAGAGGTTGGACTAAGGCGACCTGCCTCTAAAATAGCGTCTAAAGATTCTTTAGGAATCGCCTTATCTTGATATTTTTTACAGGCAAATCTAGTTTGCATAGCCAGTAGAAAATCATGCCTTGTAGATTGACTCATGAAACAGCTCCTGAATTAATTGCAGTTTGTAAGGCGACACGTATCATAGGTGCCAAAGCACTCATTCTCTGCTCTTTTTCTAATCCTTTCCCAGTCACACAGCTGTCAGTCATTGTGAGAATAGAGAGTGCCTTTTTCCCAGTATAAGCGGCCGTACTATATAACGCATAGGTCTCCATATCTTGAACCAAAGCCCCCATCCTAGCCCAAGCTTTCCAGCTATCTGGACCAAGGGCATTATAGTCAGAAAATAAATCACTAGAGAACACCATCCCAGCATGATAGGGAACTTGCAAATCTCTAGCACTACGTACAGCGGCCTCTATTAGAGGATAACTGACCGCTGGACTAAAGGTTCCCTGTAGTTGATATTGATGTGCCCATGCACTATCGGTGCTAGCTGTCAGAGCAAAAACCAGATCCCCAACGGCAATATACTCTTGTAAACCACCTGAGGTCCCGATCCGAATAATAGTATCTACCTCATACACCCTAAATAATTCATAACTATAAATACCTGCAGAAGGCCCACCCATTCCACTAGCCATAACAGAGATTGATGTACCTTGGTACATCCCGGTGAAGCCACGCATGCCGCGTACATGAGTTACCTCTATTGCGTTCTCTAAAAATGCGTCGGCGACCCAAGCTGCACGCTCCGGATCTCCAGGGAAAAGTACGGTCTTGGCTATAGTACCTGTAGTAGCGCTGTTATGAGGGGTCATCATGAAGCTCCTTTTATATAAGGTTTTCCATTGGCACGTGGGGCATAGTTTTTACCACTAAATGCGACTAGGGCAATTAAGGTAATAATATAAGGTAACATATTAAAAACTTCACTTGGCAATACTCTGAGGGCCGGGAAGTTGTTGGCGATAATAGCAAAGGCTTGCGCTGTACCAAAGAGGAAGGCCGCAAAGGTAACACCGACGGGACGCCAACGGCCGAATGAAACAGCGGCAAGGGCGATAAAGCCCCGTCCATTAATGGTATTCGAGGTGTACTGAATAGTTTGAGTGAGGACTATACAGCCTCCTGCAAGCCCTGCCAGTAGACCACTAGTTAAGACTGCAATATAACGAATTCTTTTTACATTTATTCCAACACTATCGGCAGCATGGGGGTGTTCTCCACAGGCTCTCAGGTGCATGCCAAAGGGGAGTTTGTAGAGGATAAACCAGGCTAAGAGGACAACAGTAAGGGCAATATAGGCAGTAGGATAAATTCCTAAGGCATCGGTTTGCATCCCCATTCTAAATTCACGGGTACGATCCGCATTGAAAAGGATCTGTGCGACGAAGATGGTGGCACCGTCGGCCAAGAGGTTAATACCAGTTCCGCTAATTGTTTGATCAGCATTAAGGTTAATAGCAGCTACTGCATGGATGAGAGAGAAGATGGCTCCTATAGAGGCTCCAATAGCTAAAGAGATCCAAATAGAGGGGGTCCCCAAGCCAGCTCCTTCCATGAGAACATGGGCTGATGCTGCAGCACAGGCGCCGACACCCATGAGACCTTCTAAGGCGATGTTAACAACACCCGATTTCTCACAGATCATACCTCCGACCGCGGTAATGAGAATAGGGGAGACAATCATTAAGACTGAGGGGATCATGTTGAAGAGAGTATTCATTTGGTTAAGACCTCCCTTTGCAGTTGTCTCTTATTGCGCCAAGCAAGATAGATGGCAATAGCTGAGCGAAGGGCGATAAATACGACGATTAACCCTTGGATTATGAAGGTGATTTCTTTTGGTATTTGTTTCCCTTGCATGAGCGCTTGTGCGTTTTTAAGCATGCCAAAAAGGAATCCAGCCAACATAGTTCCAAAAGCAGTATTGTTTCCCACCAGTGCTACAGCGATCCCATTGAATCCATAATTGTCCATTCCAGACAAAATCCTACCATAACGAAATGATCCTAAGGCTACGATACCACCTGCCAATCCGGCAAAAGTGCCCGCAATGGCCATTGAGATCGCGATGCTTTTTACTACCGGAATGCCACTACAACGGGCAGCTTCTTTGTTAAAACCGGTTGCCCTGAGGCCAAAGCCTAAATTGGTCTTTTCCATAATGAACCAATAGACGACCAAAGCTATTATCATGAGAAAAAATCCATTATTGAGCATGGAGTTATTGGTCAATTTTTGAAATAGGCTATTGTTTAACAAGGCTGTTTCCGGAAAGTTTGCTGTTTTATAGGTAGTTGCACCAGGAAGTTGCAAACAGATAATTCGTGACAAATAAAGTGCTACATAGTTAAGCATGATGGTTGAAACTACTTCAGAAACTTCATATTTGGCTTTGAGAATTCCAACGATACCTCCCCAAAATGCACCTACGATCATGGCGCCAAGAATTGCTAGAATCCAGTGGAGTCCTGAGACTTGAGGACCCAGTAATCCAATTACTTGAGCAACCGTCAGTCCCATAATATATTGGCCTTCACCTCCAATATTAAACAAACCAGCCCGTGCGGCAAAAGCCATCGATAAGCCACAGAGGATAAACGGAACTGCGTAATTTAATGTTTCTCCAATGTAACGGATGTTCATTTTGCCGTTATCAATATTATAACCTGAGAGTGATTGGAAGATAGCTTTATACATGTTGAGGGGATTTTTTCCGACAATTGCTACTAATATAGTTCCAACAAGAAAGCCAAGTAGGACCACAAGCACTGATACGGCCCCATCAGAACTAAGGAGGCGGTTAGTCAAAGATTCATGTTTTTCTACAGATTTCATGGGTTTTCTCCATCTTTTTTAGAACCGGCCATCATCATCCCTATTTCTCTTTCAGTTACTTCGCCTTGGTTAAAGATTCCTACGATGGATCCTTTGCTGATGGTTGCGATACGGTCACATAAATTCATAATTTCATCGAGTTCGAAAGAGATTAGTAAAATAGCTCTTCCTTTATCGCGTTCTGCTATGATTCTTTTTCGAATGTATTCAATGGCTCCCACATCGAGTCCCCGTGTGGGTTGAGCGACAAGTAATACATGCGGAGAAAGGTGTATTTCCCGCGCTACAATAGTTTTTTGTTGGTTACCACCCGATAAGCTACCAGCGGTTGTTTGACTGCCTTGTCCTGCTCTAATATCGAACTCTTCGATGAGGATATCAGCATCGGCGATCATCTTAGCTTCATCGAGTAACCCATATTTGTTGCTATAGGGAGCTTTATAATAATTTTTTAAAACACAATTTTCACTAATGGTAAAATCACTGATAAGGCCATGCTTTTGGCGGTCTTCAGGAATGTGACCTAATCCAAGTTCAATCCGTTTGCGGATAGTGGTGTGCGTAATATCGTTGCCATTGAGCATAATAGTGCCCGAAGCTACCGCCGAGAGGCCCGAGATTCCGTTCAATAGCTCAGTCTGTCCGTTGCCGTCAATGCCGGCGATACCTACAATTTCCCCTTTGTGGACCTCTATTGAAAAATCTTTGACCTTCATGTGACCTAAGTGGTCGGCCACAAAGAGGTCTTTAATTGAAAGGACAACTTCTCCGATGCGTGGTGGGTTTTTCTCGATTTCAAATTGTACAGCACGTCCCACCATCATCTCAGCGAGGTGCTGTTCGCTTACTGTCTCAACATCGACTGTGCCAATATATTTGCCACGTCGTAAGACCGTACAGCGGTCAGCGACAGCTTTTATTTCTTTGAGTTTATGGGTTATTAAAACGATAGTTTTCCCCTCTGCTCTTAAACGACGAATGATTTCCATCAGTTCGTCAATTTCTTGGGGTGTGAGTACCGCTGTCGGTTCGTCAAAGATAATAATATTTGCATTGCGGTAGAGTGTTTTAAGGATCTCAACACGTTGTTGAGCACTTACTGTTATGTCTTCAACAAGAGCTTGGGGGTCGACATGGAGTCCATAACGTTTCGATAATTCAGCTACCCTTTTTTCGGCTTTTCCAATGTTGAGCAGCCCGAGTTTTGTTTTTGGTTCCATTCCCAGGACTATATTCTCAGTTACACTGTAGTTGTGAACGAGTTTGAAATGTTGGTGGACCATACCAATACCCAAGTCAGTGGCCACGTTAGGATCTTTGATGTTGACTGGTTTACCGTGGATACGAGTCGTGCCACTATCAGCATTGTAAGCTCCAAATAGGATCGACATGAGAGTTGATTTTCCAGCACCATTTTCCCCCAAAAGAGCATGAACTTCTTGTTCTGCTACTTTGAGTGTTACATTGTCGTTAGCTACCACGCCGGGAAAGGTTTTTGTAATGCCGATCATCTCAATGGCATATTCCACAGTTGATCCTCCTCATCAAGTTCTTCTGTCCAGCATAGAATTTCGCTTTTAATATGCCAGATAGAAGTGGTGCGCCGGAGTCGGCGCACCTACGTGTTAGATAAAATAAGATTTAATCATCAAGGGCTGCTAATCCAGCGGGTACAGCTCCATTTGCTAAGGCTTCTTTGTAAGTACCGTAGATCTTAATCTTGCCACTAATAATATCGGCTTTCGCTACTTCTATTGCTTTAACAACTTCAGCTTTGAGTTCGGGGTTAGCCTGAGAATATCCAACTCCATCGTCAACCATGTCCATTTTAACCACTTTACCAGTAAAAGTGCCATCTTTAACTGCGTTTAAGCAGTAGAGGGAAGAGTTTTCAACCTTCTTAAGCATAGAAGTTAATACAGCTGATTTTTTGCCTTCATAAATCCCGTCTTCATACTGGTCGCTATCGACACCGATTGCCCACACGTTTTTGCCCTGTAAGCGATATTCTTTAGCTTGAGCAATGGTTCCGTTACCAGTACCACCGGCTGCCGAGAAGATTGCATAGACACCACTGTCATACCAGTTTTTAGCCTGTGCTTTGGCTAACTCGGGTTTGCCCCAGTCATTTGCATAGTAATCGACTACTTCAGCTTTTGGGAATACTGAGCGAAGGCCTTGGATATAGCCCATCTCAAACTTGGTGATGGTACCACCGGGGACTCCACCAATGAACCCAAATTTGGGGTTGTTGACCCCTTCTGCTTTTGCTTGGAGGGCTGCTGCTAAACCTACGAGATACGAGCCTTGTTCTTCACTGTAGATAAACTCCATGACGTTTGGTTGTCCCACCCAGTCCACATCGACAATCACGAAATTTTGATCAGGATACATTGGGGCAACTTCACCTAAAGCATCGGCCCAAGTAAAGCCGGTCACCATGATGACATCATATTCCTCATCGGCCGCTTGTTTAAGGTTAGGGATGTACATGTCCTGGGTCTGAGCTGTAACAACATCATAGTATTTACCTCTACCAGTTGTATTATTGAGAGTGTCGCCATAGAACTCTACAATACCACGCCATGCAGCCGCGTTAAAAGATTTGTCATCGATACCTGTAGCATCGGTAAGTAGTCTGATAGTGGGGGTGTCATCAACGACTTTTGTTTCTGCAGCACCTCCGGCAAACACGACTGTTCCCATAAGACAAATGAGAGCAAATACGAAAACTTTCTTCATACGTTCCTCCTAGATCGAATTACATTATTCTGAGATACCTATAATGGTATCAAGGATTTCGAGAATTGAAAAGAAGTATACTCTAGATTGTTTGATTATAAGGGATTTGGGCTAGGAGGAACATGATTTTCTTAGAAGTATGGTTTGAAAATTTCAAAAGCGATGTATTACCATACAAATCATAAAGGATGTGTTTTGATATATAGCTATTTTTATTGGAGAAATGATCCATAACTTATTGTAGTATTAATAATTATTAATATTATGTGGATAATACAGTTTGCGAAGTGAAAAAAGTATACTATCTTATAAGCAAGAGGATGGTGTTTTATGCAATGTAATCATCATAGTTGTCTCCACGTAGTACCCTTGTTCCGTAATTTGGATGCTGAACAAATGCAGGCCATTACAGCTATTACCCATGAACGTCATTTTACAAAAGGGCAATTGATTTATTACGCAGGAGAAGAAAGTGGCTCCTTAATCGTGGTTCATACCGGAAACGTGAAAGTTTATCGTCTTGATAGTGAAGGTGAACAACAAGTAATGCGGGTAATTACCCCCGGGGAGTTTACGGGAGAATTAGCCTTGTTCAGCAGAGAACCTGTACAAGATTTTGCACAAGCACTAAGTGATTGTGAGCTGTGTATGATAGATGGAGAAGAGATGCGCTCAATTATGGTTCAATACCCCACCATTGCCCTTACAATTACTCAGGAACTGAGCAGACGGCTTTCACGAAGTGATGCCTCGCTGCACGGCATAGCAAAAGGGACCGTCGAACAGCGTTTGGCGGGATACCTTGTTCAGTTACAGCAAAAGGTAAAAAATAATCAGATCCAATTGCCAGTTACCAAAGGGACTGTTGCTTCTTTATTGGCAATGAGTCAGGAAACTTTAAGTCGTAGATTAAAGATTCTCCAAGACGAAGGCGTTATTGAGATGGGTAAGGGGCGAAAGATTACCATTTTAGATGCAGAAGCTTTACAGATGCGAACGCTTCAATAGTGCTACTTTCTTACGGGCTGACCATTTCTAAGACATTTTGTTCAGTGACGGCTTTTTCTACAACGACTGCAGGTTCATCGGCTACCGAGCTGAGGATTCGATCCATTTCATCAAGAACTCCCTGTGTATATTCCCCAAAGTCAAAGAGGCCTCGTAATCGGCTAAAAAGGGGACGCACGAAGTGTCTTAGTTGGCTTTTATCCTTTTCCATCGGGGTTTTATTTTGGAGAGCCATCACGGTAACTGCAGAAGGGGAGTAGTACGTTCCAACTTCTTGGAAGCCAAATTTCTTGTATAACTTGATGGTTTTTTTGTCATCAGCAAATACATCAATCACGACTTCCTCTACGCCATAACTTCGGGCAAGGAGGAAAACTAGTACGATTAATCCAATGGAAACCGAAGTGTTCCTCATCTCAGATAACACAGCTAACCGAATAATTTCAGAACTTTTCTTGGATTGTAAGACTGATTCGATATCAAAATACTTAGAAATTGGTAATGGCCAGAAATTATCTGAAGTCATGAGAGAAACTGTTCCGACCGGGTGCAAACCTTTAAAGGCTAGAATATGCATCGCTTTTTCATCTTCTGCTCGGTGGATTGTCTCTTCCAGATACCCTTTTTCTCCCACCAAAACTTTACGCTGAATAAAGAAGACATCACTCATACCGCCTTGATCTTGAACAAGGGTGAAGCGGATTGCATTTTGGCTATCTTCACTTAATGGAAAGACTACAGTGAATTCCGAACCGACATTTTCCTCACTTCGAACCCTAATCCTTCCCCCCATTTTTTCAGCAATATTGTAGCAATTTGTTAATCCAAGGCCAGTTCCTGTCCCTGGTGGTTTAGTAGTGAAGAACGGAGTGAATAACTGGTTCATACTCCGTTCTGGGATACCACAACCGGTATCGGCCACCCCGATGTAGATAAAATCATCTTTCTCGATGCAGGAGAGGGTTAGCGTACCTTCCCCATTCATTGCTTGAATAGCATTAACAATCAGGTTTAAGAAAAGTTGCTGTAATTCTCCCTCATTGGCTTCAAGGACTGGCAGGGCATGGTAGTTACGCTTAATATCAACACGTTTAGAGTCGGCAACACGAGTAGCTAGTCGAAGGGCAAACTCTAGGATTTTGACGATATCAACTTCTTGTTTCTCTTTTTTCTCTTCTTTACGTGAGTAAACAGAGAGTTCTTTAATGACGTCTGATGCGGTCTTTGAGTAGGAGAGAATATCTTGAAGGTATTCTTGTTGTTCAGAGCCCTCTTCAACTTCGCTGAGCATAATTTCGGTAGTTCCAAAGATAGCCGCAAGGGGGTTGTTGAGTTCATGAGCAATTCCAGCTACAAGAGTCCCAATTCCAGCCATTTTTTCGGTTCTAAAAAGCTCTTCCTGTAGATTTTTCTGTTCAGTAATATTGTTAATAATCTCTATGAATACGTTCTTTGATTTTTCAGGGACTTTAACATTGTGAAACTGGAAGGAGTAAACTTCTTCAGATAAATTCACTTCGGTCTCTTGGACTATTCCTGTGTGCATACAGTCGAGAGCTTGACAGAACTGACAAGGCCTTTCCCGTTTAAAAAAAGCACGATAGCACTTTTTCCCGATGAGCTCTCTCTTTTTATTACCATAAAAATTGACAGCTGCGGTATTGGCTTCCATAATTGTATACTCAATATCGATTAAGCAAACGGGAGAAGCTATACCATTGAAGATTGCTTCAAGTTTATTTTTACTCATTGTTAGTTCATCACCTTGGACTCTCAATTGTTCAAAAGAGAGGGCATTTTCAAGCGAGAGAGAGCTTTGTGCTGCCAATATTTCTAGGGCATCGAATTCGATAGAGGTTATACGGGAATTTAGGTAGTTATAGCCAATGAGAACGTAAGCGGCAATTTCTTTGCGGACGAAAAGGGGGATGAGGACATCTGCATCAGGAAGTTGATCACTAATATGTAGTTGTTTCTCCCCCTCGCGCACTTTAATAATTGAAGAATCACTTTTGTCATTTCTCAGTTCATTTAATCTCCATTCCAGTTCAGGTGAGAAATTGAAGACTACTTCGTCTCCTTTATTTAAATGCGGCACACAATTATTTTCGGCTAACACCCTAAATTTATCCTCATTGTTGAGTTCTTTTACCGCAAATAAGACCCAGTCAATTTTCAAGCCTGAGCTGAGGTTTTTTACAATTTCTTCACCAAGATTGTTCAGGTCGACAATAGTGGTTAGTCGCTGGCTAATAGTTTTTATTGTAGTTTGATAGGGATGCCTTTTGGGAATAATACGGGTATCGACAATATAAGCTAGTAAGTTTCTTAACGGGTACATAACTAATGCAGAGACCAATCCAAGAATAATTGATAACAAAATTAGGTTTTGCGGTGCAAAATCTTTATAAAAGAACTGAACAACTAGAAGAATAATGGAATAGACTACGGTCGCGATTATTACAAAAATTGTGGTATAGATAATATTTATGCCAAGTCGGGAATAGTTGATGAGTTTGTACTTATAAATAGTATAAAAAAGGAGCATTGCGTTGATCGTGGCGGCAAAAATATCGAGCGGGTATTTCCCTAGTTTTGGGAAAATATTCATAAAAATACCAATCAACATAATTAATACACCAACTAATGGTAGTATCAAATTCTTATTTGGTCCTTTTAAATCTTTGAATTTAGAGTTAATAAACAAAATAGCCAAAGATATTATTAAATAGATATATATAATTGAGTAAGCAAAAGTCGCACCAGGGCCAAGGGTGTAGAAAAATGTTCCGTCTGGTAAAAAACCAGCAGCGCTAACAATTCGACCCGAGAAGTTGAGGTACATGAGGGGGATAGTTAATAGATAGCTTGTCAGAATAAATATCCTGACAGAACGTTTTTTTAAATTAATGATATCCATAAGGAAATGGCTTAACGCAAACGGTGCGGTAAGAAGGCCCACCAACATTACTCTATTCCAAAGCAGTGGTGTAAATATTGCGCCGTTGACATGCATCATCATTGACCCAAAACTCCAGATGCAAAATAAAGAGATATAGAGTTGGAAAGACCAATAGAATCTATCCTTTTTATATTGTAAAAACCCAAATATTAAGAAAAAAACATACAATATAAAGGCCAGTGCTGGAGTAATTGTCGAAATATCAATAACCATGTAGCTTCCTTTGTTTTTTACTTCCATTAGTACGTAATTTACACTATTATATGAACAAGTTATGGGATTTATCAAACTATTTATTTTAGGTAGTAGCGGATATTTACTTTCAGGGCTCTTTGATGTAGCAATATTATATAATAAACCTACCTTGAAAAAGATTTTATATGTAGGATTTGTTATTACAGCTATTCCCTATGTGATTCTCTTTTCCTCCTACTCATCGCCCATTCCTTTGCTTGGCCGTTGGATAATCTTTGCGTTACTACTGTTTTTTGCACTGTTGCTAATCTATTCAGTTTTTATAGAGGTTTCTTTTTTAGCACAAAAACCAGGAACATTCTATAAAAAAGGCACCTATAGTATATCACGACATCCTGGGTTTTTGTGGTATACCGCGATAAATATATTGGTAGCAATCTATTTTTGGGATTATAGGATTACGTTGCTTTGTGCGGGTTTCTGCCTAGATAACCTGGTTCTTATAAGCATAGAAGATAAGTTTCTTTTCCCTAAAATGTTTGACGAGTATCAAGAATATAAAAAGCAAACACCCTTTTTATTATCTATAAGGAGTTTCACACAATGGCGAGTCCTGAAATAAATAGCCATATTGTTATTACCGATGATGATTCAGCAATTAGAAAGGTTGTCCAGATTTTTCTAGAAAAAAGTGGTTATAGAGTCACTCTGTGTAAAAACGGGGAGGAACTATTACAAGTTTTAGCCGAAAGTAGGCTGAATATTGATCTTATTTTCTTAGATATTAAAATGCCTGGTCTTTCGGGATTGGCATTGCTTGAAATCATTCAACAAAAATACCCCCTTATTCCAATTATTATGCTCACTGCTTTTAATGATCTAGAAACTGGTATGAAAGCGATACGGTTAGGGGCTAAGGATTACCTAGCAAAACCAGTTGGCCGTGAAGTTTTATTAGCTACTGCTAGTCGAATAATTGCTGAGTCGACCTCCTATAGAAAAGAAATAGCGAAGCAAGTAAAAAACATGGCACATCAAAAGGAACTAGAAAATCAATTGCAAATGGCTTTGGGAGCCTTGGAAAAAGCTTCGCGAGCCACCTTACTCGCATTTTCAGAAACAATTGAGCAAAAAGATGCCTATACAAAAGGGCATTGTAACAGAGTCAGCATTATTAGCATGGCACTGGGAAAAGCACTAGGTTTGTCAAAAGAGAGTATTCTTATTTTAGAAGAGGGTTCTCTTCTTCATGATATCGGGAAAATTGGTATTTCAGAGCAAATTTTGAATAAGAGTTCTGCCCTCACGCAAGAAGAATACGAAATAATTAAAATGCACCCTGTATATGGCGAGCGCATTATTGCCCCTATAGAACTGTTTCAACCCTACCGGCCAATCGTGCGTAGTCATCATGAAAGAATCGATGGGAAAGGCTATCCTGATGGACTGAAAGGCAAACAGATCCCGCTTAATGTATCTATAGTTTCATTGGCCGATGCCTTTGACTCTATGACCAGTGATAGGGCCTATCGACCAGCACTGCCCGTTGAAATTGCTTTAGAAGAAATCAAACTTTTTAGCGGAACTCAATTTCTCCCCGAATTAGTAGATGCCTTCGTCGACAAAGAACTCTATTTGCTTTAAGTCAATAAAAGAAATCTAAGCGTTCATTCTTTTGGCTAAAGATCTTAAGAAGAACCCTACATCACTGACAATACCGATTGCTTGGGCGCTACCACGGTCACTGAGTTTAGTCACGACTGCAGGGTTTATATCTATGCAGATAGTTTTGACCCAAGATGGGGTCATGTTCCCCACTCCAATTGAATGAAGCATTGAAGAGAGCATGATAATCAGATCCGCTCCTTCGATTATCTGGGCGTATTCTCTTTGCGCTTCAACCATATCATTCACTGTTTCAGGGAGAGGTCCATCGTCGCGGATGGAACCAGCTAGCGAGTAGGGGATTTTCGCTTTAATAATTTCATACATCAAGCCCTCTTTGAGAATTCCTTGATCGACTGCGGTTTGAATAGAGCCACATCCATATATTTTATTGATAGAGCGCATATGATGACTATGGCCATGTTCAGTAACTTTTCCTGTTTTAAGTTCAACTCCTAACGATGTGCCAAAAAACCGTAATTCCAAATCATGTACAGCAATAGCATTGCCTCCAAGGAAACCTTGGACGTACCCTTGTTTTACTAGCGATGCTAAGGCATCAGCCCCTCCGGTGTGAACTACCACTGGGCCGGCGACGACAATTGTTTTCCCACCCCGAGTTTTGATATTCTCTAATTCTTGGGCAAGACTCTCAACTGCGGTATCTATACTTCGTTCTGAAGAGACAGTATTAGTCATGAAAGCAAAATCGTTGGTGGCGTCTCGCTCTGCTTCAACAGGATAAACTCTGATTGAATTACTGCCACAGACGACAAGATCGCCTGCTTTTAGGTCTCGTAGTTTACAGCAGAAGAACTGCTTAGCATCCTCATCGTACACTAGTGCTCCATCCATACGCTGTTTTGCGACTGTACCCCATTTTCCTTGATAGAATACCTCAGTCCTGTGGTTAGAGGTGGAATAAAAACCTTCTGGGGCGTAGCGGTCTTTCTGGGCCGCTATCAAATGGGCTGATGGTACTGATTTCTCAAATATGCCAAATAATTTAAGTGCTGTTATAATAGATTCCAGAAGTGCATTATCTTTTCCGAGCAATTCTATTTCTAGCTGGGAGGTTTCTTCAGGGGTCTTGCCGACTGTGAAGGAGGTAATCCTATAATCTGCTCCTTTGGAAAGGATGGTATTGAGGATTTTGGAGAGGATTCCCGAGTCGATGAGATGACCTTCTGCTTGTAATATGCGCGTTTTCATTATAAACCTCTTTTCTTACCTATATTTTATTACACTTATTCTCGGTTCAAAGGCATGCTCATACAACGCGGGCCACCTCGCCCACGAACTAATTCAGAACCTCTAATCGGAATTACGGTAATTCCATGGCGTTCTAAATTCTCATTGGAGACTATGTTTCTGCGGTAGGCGATAACCGTTCCGGGAGCAATTGCCAAGGTGTTTGTACCATCATTCCACTGTTCCCGAGCTGAGGCGATGTTATCATTTCCCCCGCTTCTGATAATTTCTACACTAGAGAGCCCTAATGCACGTGCTAAAGCTTGTTTTAAGCTTTTTTCTTCATTAATGACAAGGTTTCCCTTATTGCTTCTCGTAATCCGGAAGACCCGCAGGGAAGGTTCAATGTCGGGGAATAAACAAAACTTAGTTCGATCTACCATGGTGAAGACGGTGTCTAAATGCATATAAGCACGTGTAATTGGAATCTGAATAACCAAAACTTCTTTGAGTCCCTCACCACCATTTTCGATTGGATCAGTCATTCTTTTGGCAAAAGATTCTATAGCCCAGACATCACTACGAGCGCTGCTACCTACTACGGCACACGAATCATTAAGGATTAAAATATCACCACCTTCTATGCTACTACCGCGACTGTAGTCACTATGGATGCGCGTAGAGGCAAAAAGGTTATGGTGTTTGGCCAGTAAAGAGAGCAACCAGTTCTCTCTTTTACGGTATTCTGTCTTCATGACGTTGATGCAGACACCGTTGTTGACAATAGTGGCTGGATCCCTGGTGAAATAGAGGTTGGGTAGTGGTGAGATATAAAAGGGGTAAGAGTCCCTGATAAAATAAGAGAGAGTTTTTTCTTTAACTTTGTCATCCACCTCAGATTTTAGCATGCCACCGGTACAATATTCGACCAGTTGCCGAGGAGAGGATTCTTCTAAGTGATTGGTAATGATGGATTTCAGTGAAGGAGAAAACAAAGGCGAAGCTCCCACCAAATACTCCACAACGGTTGAACGCACGTTTTGGTCAGCAAATATTTCTTCTAACAGTGCTTCAAGATAATAAACCTGGCATCCATGTTCTTGCAACGTCTTAGCGAACATGTCGTGCTCATCCTGCATTTGAGCTAGATAAGGGATATCTTCAAATAACATAGAATTTAGATATTGGGGCGTCAGTGACTCTAGTTCTTTCCCTGGTCGGTGCAACAGAACAGCCTTTAGTTTACCGACTTCAGAAGCAATGTGTATCTGCATAGCCATAAGAGCATCCCTTTCATACCTGTATACATTCAGCATAACGCACATCTGGTGGGGGAGCAATGAAAAACAGATTTTCCTAATTTCTAATAGAGATTCGACACAAGTAGTTTTTCCATCCTAGCAACAATATTCTTAAGAAGGTGCCAAGCTTTTTTAGTGAATGAGGTTATTACTTAAAAAAGTGGGAATCCTGAGATTCCCATCTAATCTATAAACTAACTAATCAATATCTGATTCAATGATACCAAGTAGGCTTTCAATGAATAAGTTCATTGCAGCCTTTCCGGAATAGAGAACAATTGGTGTGCTATCACCATCTCCGAGATAGAGTTTGAGCGACAGTCCTTCTGAATCTGCACCCCAAAGGAGATCTGAAAGGGCAGTATAATAGATCTCCTCATCCCCCTCCTCTGAGTCTAAAAAGTCTTCAAAAGCTTCCATAAAGTTATTGAGATCAACATCAAAGAATTGAGGCATTTTTGCTTCGATAATAATCGGAAGCCGTATTAACTCATCATTAGTATCACCGTCAATATCGAAGAAGAAGAAGTTTGTTCCGATGCTTATGTTAGCATCTCCAGAAATTTTTCCAGAGTAGGTTGGTTCATCTTCTGTCGCAGGTAAATCCATTTCTACGCTAAAGTCAGCAAATAAACTTGCAAATCCTTCAATTTTTGGTTTTTCTGATTCTGTTGCATCTTCAACAGAAAGAGTTTCATCCATCATATAATCAATCATCCAAGCATCTGCACTCGATTCGAGGTCGATTGAAATTCCGACTCTACCGTCTGCTTCAAGATCAAAGGGGACTATCCCATCACTTAGTGATTCGAGAGACAACATTAGTTTTGAGAGTGAGTTTAACTTCCCGGCTAGTAAGATTTCTAAATTATCGACATAAACATCACTCAGGACAACCTCATTTTCAGGATCATCGACATCCGTAATAGTTGATGTTATTCCTTCATTGTATAAGCGGAGATAAAGCAAGGCCTCTAGTGTTCTTGAATAGGGTGTTATCGAATCTGCTTCAGATATTCCCTCTCCATTGAGTTCAATAAGCTTTCCAAAAGCATCTGAGACCACATCCATGAGGGCTTCCTCTAGATCCGGGCCAGCACCTTCTAAATAACTGGTAAATGCAGTTCTTACTTTTCCATCTTCGTCTACCCTTTTATCTCCATTTACTATAAATCCTTTAAACGATGTAAAATCAGAAAGCTGGACTGGATCATAGGGGGTGAGGGTAGAAGTAAGAAGATTATCCTCATAAGTATCATCAACTCCTAATTCACTAGGACAGCTTATGTAGAGTAGCAAAACAGATAATACGATAGCTGTTGTTATGACAAGAAATAGTTTTCTCTTCATACTTTTTCCTCCATTAAATTGTTATCGACAAAAGTCGAATTTTACTCTAGTTGTAGAACAACCACAGAAGATAATTATTACACTATATCAGGCATTTGGCAAGAAATATGTCTATTTTATTATTTATTATGTATCACTCGAATTGATGGGTCATCAATAGAAGGGGGAAATTCATCACAAGATCAATAAATAGTTATTATGCACTAGGAGGCATTCTGCACGAAATTACGATCAACACTCTTTGCCATGGTTGTTTGGACTGCTTATTTCCGTTTCTTGGAAAACTCTCTTCTACTCTACGAATAATCGATCCTTTGAATCCTTTAGTATATTTCATATAGTTTCACTTTCCTCCTAGCGAAAACTATTGTGACAGCTAGTGTTTTAAAAGCTGATCTCAAGTCTGGAGATTTATCGAAAGCGCGTTGAGCCAGCCTCTACTAATTCAGTTGCTTCATACAGATAGGAATTTTTATGACAGCGATGTTATTACTTATTTCATTTGAGGTGGGTGCGAAGTGCACTAGTAATCCGAAGGGGGAAAACACCACGTACTGGGGCTCTTAAGTGGAATTTGTCTTATAATTTCTTGGCAACAGGTAACAAGTTAAGTCTTACTCTTCTTGTTTAGTTCCTTTTTTTTTAATTTCTCTTTCTTTCTTTTGGAGACGGGCAGATGATAATGTTCTGTGGTCCAACGTATAGTATCTTCGAGTGTTTTTTTAAATTTAGTTACAGCATAGCCAAAAGTATTCTTAGCCTTTTCATGTGAATAGTTACTATTACTCATCAACGTACTTAAGGAATAGGGGGTAAATAGGGGTTTTAATTTAAAAATACGATAGTAGAGTTGCGCAAAAGGTGAGAATATGAGGGCGAGCCAGTGAGGTATCCACACTAAGCGGCGTTTGCTTTTAGTTACATCTTTCATGAGATGTATCATCTCTTTCAGTGAATGATATTCACCTGAGAGGATATAACACTCACCACTAACACCCTTTTCTTGGGCTGACAAGATTCCACTAACTACATCTCTCACATCTACAAAATTGTAGCCGCCACTGGTATAGGCCCGTAATTTGCCGGTGAGGAAATTATAGACCATGGTCCCCATATGACTCATTGAGTAATCTTCAGGACCAATAATTCCGGCGGGATGGACCACCACAGCATCAAGACCTTCCTTGGTAGCATTGAGGACGGCTTGTGTCGCAATTGCTTTTGTTTTGGCGTATGAGCCTTTAATGAATTTAGGATTAAAAGAAGAGCTTTCATACATTGTCTCTTTTCCATCTTTTTCTGGAATGGCATGGACACTGCTTGTGTAGATAAGGCGGGATACATGAGCATCTTTGCAGGCGGTAATTACATTATGGACTCCTCCAATGTTGACCGATTGCATCAATTTTCTCATTTTCTTCGATGAAGAGATATCGATGATACCAGCAGTGTGAAATACTACATCAATGCCGCGAAAAGCAATAATGAGTGATTGAAGATCCAGAACGTTTCCATAAAGAATATGATCACAATAAGGCATGATTTCAGCTATATCCTCTCCAGGAAGAATAAAAGCCGTAACATCATCGCCTCTGTTTTTCAAAGCTTTAGTGAGGACGTTCCCTAGGTGTCCAGTGGCACCGGTTACTAATACTTTCATTTTTTCCTCCTCCTACATCTCCATGTGCGCTAATGCTCTTTGAATAGCGTTTAAAAGGGAGATGAGATTCTCTTTGCCAAGGCGTGAAGCCATTGAAGAGCACCAAGTGTCGACTTCATTTTGTTTTATCTCTACCTCTGATTCTCCTGCCTGAGTTAACGAGATCGCAATTTTTCTGCGATCATTATTATAAATAGTCCGTTCTATTAGCTTTTTACGCTCAAGCGTTCGTAAGGCTTGCGTGACGGTTGGTCTGGTAATGCGAAGAAAGGTGCTAATCATAGAGGGAAATACTTCTTCATGCTCTCCTTGTAGTATTTTTATCGCATTGAGGACCGCACTCTCTCCTCGGTAGAAGTCTCCGACTGTTGCTGCAAATTCACTACCGCTAAGTGTTCGAATGATCGAGTGTAATGGTTCTGTTATCTCTTCAAGATGCTCCATAGGGCCTCCATAGTTAGTAATCAAAATAGTTAACACATCTAATTATATCAAGTTGAAACTATTTGTCAACCGTTGTTGGAGAGCAACCAAGATTGAATATGGATATACCGGAAGAGTATGTATCTACAGTTCGCAATAATGAATAGAGTGCATCCTTTTAAGCTGTTTGAGTAGAAGGACTGGAATTGGTTGACAGACACTAACGGAAGAAAAGAGGTTCACAAAAAAAGGCAATTAATTTGTATCATCAAACTAATTGCCTTTTGGGCGATATTGGATTTGAACCAACGACTTCCACGATGTCAACGTGGCACTCTCCCGCTGAGTTAACCGCCCGTTTATTACTGAATAACACTATAGCGTAATAGAAGAATCCTGTCCATATAGTCTGAATAATAAGACAAAACCTAGGTGCAAGAATAACATTTAATCTTTCAAAGTGGTGATTGGAACAACGTAAACCCATCAGGGGGAGTATAGACTGCATGAGAAAGTTTGCTGATTATACAAAGGAATTTTGGAGGTCTGCTTTTTCGATATTTGCGTTAATGCGGAACAGGTTCTCTGCTACATCTATTTGGTTAGCTCCAAGCCTTATTTCGAAAGCACCCCATGTTCCTTCAACCATTTCTATACTAACACCGATCTCATTCTAAGGGTTGCAATTCGCTCGGCACCACTGTGAAAAATAGTTTTGCGATTGAAAGTAGACGACCCCGTGAGAATGCATTGACCTATCACAACTCGTTGGTCAACGACATCCCATATCCTTGGAACTTGTTGCCATGAGTGGCCCCTCCTTTAGGACTCACAATATCAACCCGGGAGATTAGCAATTAGGCATGTAAGAAATAATGTTTAATTTTATATGGGCTAGAGAAAGTAAGAAGGAGAAAAAATATTATTAACGTTGGTTTTAGCTGACAAAAATACCATATAGCTAGCTGTTAAGGTTTTACTCTGTCGAACAACTTATCCCCGTTACGGGCAGGTTAGGGAAGTTAGTTTTGAGTTTTTGAGCTAAGGTCTGAGTGTCAGAAAAGAGTAGAGCGTGGAGCCCTGCTTCTTTTGCACCAGCTACATTATGGGGTAGATCATCGAGAAAGAGCACTTGTGCAGCTTCTAGCTGCATCTGCTTGAGCGCATGATTAAATATCCTATGATCTGGCTTGTTAATCCCAATAACCCCAGAGATAACAGTAACATCGAAATATTGTATCCATTCTTGTTGCACCATCAGTCTCTGATAAGTTGGTTCGGCCATGTTAGAGATAATAACGGTACCAAAACCACTTTCTTGCAATTGCTTAGCCCAACAGAGCATTCCCTGATTCATCCTTGAGAAACCTTCCAGATCCATCTCTACCAACGTCTCAATGATAGACTGTTGTTGAGGTACTGGAGAGTTACAGTAGTCAAGGACCGCTGTCCAGTAGGAGGTATTATCGTATGCACCTGAATCGAGTTCATGGCGAAATTTCCACACGGCTGATTCGAACGAGTCACCATCGACTTGAGCTACATCAGCCATTTTCCTCACGCTTTGCGGAGTAATGAAATAAGCTAAAACCCCACCGTAATCAAATGCAACTGCTCGGATAGTAGGGAACTCTTTTATCATAACTAATACACTCCTCACACAAGTTTTTAAGATTAGATGGTACCATGGTCTGGGAACTAGTCCAAGAGAAACTACAACCTTAAGGTTCCCTTTACTAGAGATTGCCATATTGCGCTCTACTGAAATAGGACTTACACTGTACTGGGAGGTGCCCAATGAGTAATCAAGGTACCATTGTTACAACCTCTCTAGGAGCGGTAAAAGGAACAACCCATCAGGGGGTGTATAGTTGGAGAGGCATTCCTTATGCACAACCGCTGAAAGAAAGTCGCATGTTTGCCCCACCAGTCCCTAGTAAAAAGTGGGATGGAGTGTTAGACGCTACTTCTTACAGTGGTATCTGCCCGCAACGGAGTCTACTGAGAACTAAAATCTCAGATTCCTGTTTAACACTTAATATTTGGTCCCCACATGCTGATGAGAGTGCCAGACCAGTTTTGTTTTTCATTCATGGAGGCTCGTTTTCGCACGGTGCCGGCAGCGAATCGCTCTACAATGGGGCTTATCTAGCTAAAACCTGGAATATAGTGGTCGTTACCTGTAATTACCGCCTTGGTGCATTCGGATTTCTCGATTTTTCTTTTCTCGATAAGCGTTGTACAAGCAACAATGGTGTGCGTGACGTCCTTTTAGCTTTGCAGTGGGTCCAAAACCATATCGCGGACTTTGGTGGGGACCCCAACTTAGTAACTATTGCAGGACAATCAGCGGGAGGAACCATGGTCTCAGCTCTGGTTACAACACCGCAAGCTAAAACTTTATTTCACCGAGCCATTATGATGAGTGGTGGACCAACCCAACTTCAGTCTGTTCAAACTTGTATAAAGACTTCTAAAGAATTTATCGCTCTATTACAGGTTAGCACAGCCCAAGAATTATTTTCTCTTGATTTTGATACAATTATTCTTGCCCAAAAAAAATTCATAAAAAAATACGGTATGGGGGCAGCAACTTTCCGAATTACTGTAGATGAATCTCTAATTCCTCAATTTCCTATCGTAGCTGCCCTCAAAAAAAACACCGCGCCAATTCCACTCTTAATAGGTACCACTAAGGCCGAGATGGGATTTATGGCTATTAAACCCTTAGCCCGTCTTATCGATGTTGGAAAAATTGTCTCCGATGGCTTGCAATTAGAAACACCAGAGATTCGTAATCAATTACTCGATACCTACAATGACCTCTATGGCGAACAGAAAGGTCTTCCTATGCTGTATACTGATCTCCTCTTTCGAATTTCAAGTATCTGGTTAGCTCAAGCACATCATCAAACTTGGATGTATAGATTCGATTACGAGACTAGGTTTCTACAAATGAATGGTCTGCATGCAATTCATTCAACAGATTTACCCTATGTTTTTGGTAATTTTAAAACTGTCATGGCCCGCCCCTTATTTTTAATGACTACCGACATGGCCCCTGTCTACGCAATTGCCCAAGAAATACAGTCTGATTTTGTTTTTTTTATGCATAATGGTACCTTGCCTTGGACGTATTGCACGCAAGAAGAGGCCTGCGGAAGGTGCTATAAAGTCCCTCCAAGTGTAGAATTAATGGTTCATGAAACACTTATTCCCTTGTATGTTCAGACCAATTACCACGCTAGAAGTCATCAAGGCATTGGGCTGTGAAAACAGAGACTTGAAATAGTAGTGAAAATAGTCAGTTAAGGTTCATTATACCTTTTATATTATCTGAAATTTTTGCTATAGTCTCAGTTATGAATTCAAAGCGTACTCTCTTGTTTATAGCAACAATATTTTTGTTCTCGTTATTAATACTTTCTTGTAGTACGACAGCTCGCTTAGAAAAACTTGCTTCTGAATCTTGGGATTTTACGGAATTTATGGACCAACATGAAATCCCCTCATTTTCTTCCACCCTTCCCGTTTATTATAATACCGGTGCTGAGTGGAACGCCCGCACCTTAGAATTAATCGAACAAGCCCAAGATTATATCTTAGTTTGCACCTTTCTTGGTGTGGAACATATTTCAACTGAACCAGTCTGGCAGGCTTTAGCTAAGAAAGCGGCCGAAGGGGTAAGGGTCTACATTTTAATCGATTCATCTTCAAACTTCCAATTGATTCCTTTTACCGATGAATTCATCCAAGCTGCTTACATGCGCTTACGAGAATTGGGTCTTGAAGTAGCTGAATATAATTCCCTCTCCTTAAGTAATCTTTTTTTCCCGGTACATCTCTTCGACAGAAATCACCAAAAATATTGGGTAGTTGATGGTGAAATCCTAGCGGTTGGGGGCATAAATATTAACCACACCTCCATCGCTTGGCCCCCAGGAATAGGGAATATTGACTCGATGGCCGAGGTCTTCTCGCCTGGAGCCCTCCAAGCTGTTGTGAATATATTCGTCGATATTTGGAATAATTATTCTCCTAACCATCTTAAAGCAACCGATTTTGAGGTTAAAGATAGTATCCCTTTAACAGCCGACACTACTGAACTGTGGCTATTGGACCATTATTGGCCTACCCAATCCAAGGTTTCTGCAATGTTTGATGCCTTGAGCCTCTACGCCCAAGATGAACTGTGGCTTATCCAAGGTTATACTTACATCACACCAGCGCTACTAGATCGTCTTAAATATGCCATAGAGCGCGGCGTAACAGTAAATGTGATGTTATCCGAATATTCAACACAAGCTAAATATGAGATTGCTTCACGGTATGGGATACTTGATTTAATCGATGCTGGGGTGAATGTGTATATGTATACTTCACCCGAAGGGGCTTTCCTCCATCTAAAACTGATGGTTAGTGATGGAAAACTTGTTACTATTGGTAGTGCTAATTATAATTTTAGATCTCAAACCCTCTCCCGAGAACTCAATTTTATCTTTGAAGATGAACGGATTGGTAGTACCGCATTGGACTATATTGAAGAGTTGTTGCAACACTGCCGACTTGTGACGAGAGAAGAGGCTGAATCGTATCGCAGCTTCAAAAGTTGGTTTTTCAATGTGCTCATGCAGGTCTGGGGGTAACTGAATGCGAAAAAAAATGATAATTATCCTATTGTTTTTAAGTATGGTAACGCAAGGAATTTTGTTTGCAGCCCCTTGGTGGGGCGGGTATCGCGTAGCCTTTGATGGCTACGCAGTTGATGCCATAGCAACTTCTGAACACCTCTCATTCGATCTTAATATTACCCCCTTCCCAAATCTTTCTTATAGTCCTTCCGTACAGGCTGGACTAGCAATGAGTGCGGGAGAGCATCTCTTAGCGACTCTTGGGGCAGATATTCCCTTATTCAAATTACATACACATCCTTTTCAATCGTTCTTTAGGCGCACGAGTGCTTATACACCAACCCTTGGTCTAGCTACCATTTTTGATCTAAACACAGAGGAGCTTGTTGCGGCTGTTTTGACACTCCAACCTCTCATGTTCGATTTTAGTGATAAACAAGTGGGAATTCTTGGTTTCCATGCTGTGTGGGATATTAAAACCGAGTCTTGGGGGTGGGGATTACGCCTGTTCGAAATATCCCATTATCTATGGTAGAGGGAGAGGTCATGAATAGAAGATTTATTGTGGTTGTTATATGTGTCCTTTTCATGAGTAGCTTACCAGCTACAGAACTTGCGATCTCTTTAGGTATTTGGAATCTTCCACGTCACAATGATGTAGTAACGCACAATGGTACATTTATCCAAACAGGTGTTGTGGTTGAAATAGCACCAGCATGGGAGGGAGAGGCCTTTTTCATTATAGAAGCCACACCCCACCCAACCGATCAAATTCTTGGAGGAGTCGCCCTTACATATGCCTTAGCAGGTCCTGTGTACATTGAACGCGAAGTTGTTCCAAACTATCTCAATGCGTATCTCAGTCTTGGCTTTATGGGCAAGTTCGATGCTTCTGTGTCCTCATATGGTCCTTTTATTCGAATTTCCCCTCTTGCTCTTGGAGGACCTCGGTTTTTATTTAGAGAACGCTCGATAAATTTTAGTGCTTTTTATAATATTCCTAAAAATTCTGTGACTTTGTTTTGGAACGTCTTCTTACTTGATTTTTATCTGTAGATAGCCTACCTGGGAAGAGTTAATAAAAAATCGGTTCAATCACTTTTTCTGTGTGATTTAAAATAAAGTCTCATATAGTTAAGCAAATTTAAAATAATATTAAACTGAAGAATAGTTGAAAAAGAAAGGGCTATCCCTGTATTGTTGTAGTTACTAG
>Ga0265294_10002213_pt1 | contig 25730 bp, 22 predicted proteins | sample MunlanPumphouse3_FD_192504 | JGI IMG/M metagenome (GOLD analysis project Ga0265294, IMG submission 192504) | Groundwater microbial communities from a municipal landfill in Southern Ontario, Canada - Pumphouse #3 | ecosystem: Environmental > Aquatic > Deep subsurface > Groundwater | place... | reverse complement strand
TGAACTTTATTCCCCTGCAAAAGCAGTTTACAATCCATAGGACATTCTTCCTGCACGCGACTTGGCTGGTTCAGGCTCTCGCCCATTGACCAATATTCCTCACTGCTGCCTCCCGTAGGAGTCTGGTCCGTGTCTCAGTACCAGTGTGGGGGACCTTCCTCTCAGAACCCCTAATGATCGTTGCCTTGGGGAGCCGTTACCTCTCCAACTAGCTAATCATGCGCATGCCCATCTGTAAACCATAAATGTTTAACTTTTTTACCATGCAGCAAAAAAGTATTATGCGGTATTAGTCCGTCTTTCAACGGGTTATTCCACGCTTACAGGCAGGTTGCATACGTGTTACTCACCCGTGCGCCGGTCGCCACCAAAAGTATTGCTACCTTACGTGCTGCCCCTCGACTTGCATGTGTTAGGCCTGTCGCTAGCGTTCATCCTGAGCCAGGATCAAACTCTTCGTTGTATCTTGTTTTTTTGCTCGGATGACCTTCCTTTTTATTTCCTTCTCGTTACGCTCTGTTTTCCTGATCGCTCAAAAAAATCTGAATTGACGTGGTATAATGTTTCTTTCCCTTTTCTTTTTTATTATACTACTTTTCGTCTTGTCATTGTTTAATCATTTCAAAGATCGCTCTCTATTATTTGCTCATTTCCTCTCGAAATGGACTGCAAAAGTAGTTGGATTATTTTAATCTGCCAAATATTTTTTTAAAATAAACAGAAAGAAAAAGCAACTAAAAATATTATTGTTCTGATAATGTGATTACTTAGACAGAAAACTTTTTTTCAAAAATTTTTCTTAACTGCGCTTTTAGCATTGCTATATCCTGCTTTTTCCCTAATTCTTTTTCAAGAGATGTAACTCCTTTGTCAGTAAAACCGCAAGGATTGATGTACCCAAAATAACTTAAATCCGTATTGATATTTAATGCAAATCCATGCATGGTCACATACCGGGAACTTCTGACTCCGATGGCACAAATTTTTCTTGCCTGTTTGGTTCCTGTATCCAGCCATACTCCGGTTGCACCTTCCAGTCTCTCCGATTGAATATTATATTGTTGCAACAATTCAATGATGCAGGCTTCAATTCTGTTGATGTATTCCTTTAGTCCGATTCCGAAATTAGCGAGATCGAAAATAGGATAACCGACAATTTGTCCGGGACCGTGATAGGTTATGTCTCCTCCCCGGTTGGTATGTACAAACTGAGCATTTTTAGCTTGTAATTGTAAATAATTCAACAAGAGATTTTGTTCATCACCACTCTTACCAAGTGTATAAACATGAGGATGTTCACAAAAAATTAGGTAATTTTCTGTTTTAAGTTCCTGAATCTTCCTGGAGATGGTTTCTGCAAAAATAGCTTCCTGTTCTTTCCATGCCTGATTGTATTCTATCAATTCCCAATCAAGCTGTTGAATTACTTTATTCATCTTCTTTTCTTATCCTTTTTATTGTTTTCAGGTTTATCAAAATCAACCCGGGGAATTTTATTCATCAAACCCATTATCTGACCTTTCCTGCGTTGTATATAGGATGATGGACGAACCGGACTGAATTTACGGGGATTAGGCAGGCATACAGCTATCAGGGCTGATTGCGAGCGGCTTAATGCTGAAGCATTTTTTCCAAAATATTCCAGTGCTGCGGCTTCAACTCCATATATTCCATCTCCGGTTTCAATTACATTTAAATATACTTCCATAACCCGTTCTTTCGACCAAAAGATTTCTATCAATACAGTAAAATATGCTTCTAGTCCTTTACGCAGATAGGAACGTTTATTCCAAAGAAACACATTTTTGGCCGTTTGTTGGGAAATCGTGCTGCCTCCCTTTATCCTCCTGCCTTTCTGATTGTTCTTCCATGCCTTTTTGATATCATCGAAAGAAAACCCATTGTGTTCTATAAATAAGTTATCCTCGGAGGCAATAACTGCCTGTACCATGTGTGGAGAAATCTTTTCAATGGGCACCCATTTCTTGCTGTTTTTAGGCATTTTCACTTCAGCAATAGCTTCAACAGAACGAATAAGCATCAACGGAGTAATGTACACAGGCACAAAACGAAGCACAATTGTCCATCCGATTGAAATAACAAAAAACAAAATAATAAAATTGCGTATAAAACGCCAGCATTTCCCCCAAAAATTTTTTCTCATATCCTGATAACGACTATAACATCTACAAAAAGAATTACAGGAAAACTATATAAACTACTTTGTATAACGTTTATTTTACAGTTTTGTTAAATTAAACTGTTGTCAAACACAAAACACAAATTAAAAAAACTCCTTTGCCGGATAGCAAAGGAGCTTTAATAAATTTCTACCGGGAGTAGTTATTCGTAAGCTCCCATTTTAAGCATATTCACTTCTCTTTCGGTCAAAAAACGATATTTTCCTCTCGGCAGATTTTTCTTGGTCAGTCCTGCGAAGAAAACCCGATCCAGACGCACAACCTTATAACCTAACTTCTCGAAGATTCTACGAACAACTCTATTCTGTCCAGAATGAATTTCAATGCCAATCTGTCTGAAGTCATCATCCTTGATAAAGTTAAGGGCATCAGCCGCAATTTTTTCGTCATCCAACATAACCCCGGCTAAAACGGATTCAAAATCCGGAATTTCAAGGGGTTTATCCAACGTTACATGATAAATTTTCTTTTTATCATATTTAGGATGCGTCAGGCGGGAGGCCAGGTCACCGTCATTGGTCAGCAGCAATACGCCAGTCGTATTCCGGTCGAGACGACCAACCGGATAAATCCTTTCACTGCATGCATTTTTCACCAAATCAAGGACAGTTCTGCGTTCATGCGTATCTTCGGCTGTTGTAACCGTATCTTTGGGTTTGTTTAACAACAAATACACTTTTCTTTCTGAACGAACCAATTGATTGTGGAACATCACCTTATCCGAGTGCATCACTTTTACGCCCATTTCAGTCACCACTTCACCGTTCACAGTAATTACACCCGCTTTAATAAACTCATCGGCTTCTCGACGAGAACATATACCCGCGTTAGCAAGAAATTTATTTAAACGAACCGGTTTGGTATAGTCAATCTCATTTCTACGGTATTCAAGCTGTTTTTTCCTGCTGTATTTCGCATTGGGGTTATAATCAGCCGTTCTAATTCTGGGACGACGATTATTATCCTGATTGTCAAAACGGGTCTCAACATAATTTCCGCCTCCTGATTCTCCTTGTTTCTTTACTGAAAACCTGGGCCGACTGCCAGTTGATTTAAATCTGGGTCTTCCTCCCTCACTCCTTTCAGAGGAATAGGGTCGGCTGTCATTTCTTTCATAAGATGATCTGTCATCTCTCTTTTCAAAAGTTGGTTTAAACGATGAATGATCATTGTCTCTTGGTTGACTCTGGGAGTACTTCGCAGCACCTCTCGAGCCTTTAAGTATCGATTTTACATCACGTTTTTCATACGGTTTACCATCACGGCCGGCACCGGAACCCGATCTCTTCGGATTACCCTGCCAATTTTCATTATTTGTCATTGTGTTAACTAAATTATAAAATATAATATTTGAGCCTGCAAATATCGGAATAATTCTTGATTCTGCAAAACTCTTTTTTCACTCTATACCAGTACATTCACGTGCAAGTATTCACCAGAATGTGCCTGTAATTGATTTTATACCTAAATATTTCCTGCAAAATTATATTTTTTTGAAATTATGAGGATAAAAAGTAGCTTATAAATAGTAGATTTTCTGACATTTTAAAGAATATTTAGCTTCCCAATCTTTTAAAACTAAATTTTGTATTGAATAATTATTGTAATTTTGTGGATTAACTGTACAAGCTTATTCTTGAATTATCATTATCATATTCATTCACGTTAACTAAATCTGAATATCATGGAAGAACAGAAAAACGAAACAGGTTGTTGTCCGAGGTTTAACCCGGAACCCTGGGAAGACAAAGTCCTGAATTGGGATAATAAACGTTTTATCAGAGATAAAGTGAAATGTTTCTTTTACATGCCTCTCGATTTCGGAAAGGTAATGCGGAGATTAGGCAAAAAAATCAGCGCTGCCGGAGCTCAAATGCCGGATTATTTATGTCTCTCCGATCATCCCTCAAAATGGAGAATGGATATTTTCCTGGCGGTTGATAAAGAAGTAAAAGAGGTGGAAAATGTATTTTTATCAGGGAAATACTATGTAAAGGTTTATGAAGGAGACTTCAACGAAACAGGAAAATGGTGTAAAGATTACGCTGAAAAAGCGCAGGAAAAAGGAATAAAAACAGGTAAAATGTATATGTGGTATACCACCTGTCCGAAATGCGCAAAGGTTTATGGAAAAAATTATGTGGCAATTATCGCGGAAATAATATAAACAAAAATACATGCAACCCCTTGCTGAACGGTTACGTCCAACAACATTAGATGAGTACATCGGCCAGAAACACCTGGTTGGTGATAAGGCTATTTTGCGCCAAATGATAGAATCGGGACATATCGCATCGTTCATTCTGTGGGGACCTCCCGGTGTGGGAAAAACAACCCTCGCCAGGATTATTGCCAACCAGCTCGATCGTCCGTTTTACACCCTGAGCGCTGTTACATCCGGGGTAAAAGACGTACGTGATGTGATCGAAAAAGCCAAATCTAACCGTTTGTTCGCTCAGGGGAAGAGTCCCATCTTATTTATTGATGAAATTCACCGTTTTAGTAAGTCCCAGCAGGACTCGCTACTCGGTGCTGTTGAAAACGGTACGGTAACCCTAATCGGCGCCACAACCGAAAATCCTTCTTTTGAAGTTATTACCCCGCTTCTTTCCCGTTGTCAGGTATATGTACTGAAATCGCTGACCAATGAAGATTTGCTTGAATTGCTCAACAGAGCCATTACAAGCGATCCTGAACTCAGGAAATTGACGATTTGCGTGGATGAAACAGAAGCTGTTTTACGTTTTGCCGGTGGCGATGCGCGAAAACTGCTTAACATCATCGAACTGGTATGTTCGGCTGAACAGGAAGGCGAAATACACATCAACAACCAGGTTGTAACCGACAAACTACAACAAAATCCGATGGCTTACGATAAAAATGGAGAGATTCACTACGATATTATTTCCGCTTATATCAAATCCATTCGGGGAAGCGATCCCGATGCCGCCATTTACTGGCTGGCACGTATGATTGCGGGGGGCGAAGACCCTAAGTTTATTGCCAGACGTTTATTGATCTCAGCAGCAGAAGATATCGGACTCGCGAATCCTAATGCTTTATTGCTTGCAAATGCCTGTTTCGATGCCTTGCAGAAAATCGGTTGGCCCGAAGGCAGAATCATATTGGCTGAAACCACTATTTACCTGGCTTCATCTCCAAAAAGTAATTCAGCCTATCTGGCCATTGATGAAGCGCTCGCTTTAGTAGAGAAAACAGGCAATCTTCCGGTTCCCCTGCACCTGCGTAATGCCCCAACCAAACTGATGAAAGAGCTGAATTACGGGACTAACTACAAATATTCACATGATTATCCCAATCATTTTATAGCCCAGCAATTTCTTCCGGATGAAATCACCAAAGAAAGCATCTGGAAAGTACAGGAAAATCAGGCAGAAAAAAAGCTCGGAGACTGGCTCCGGGCTTTATGGAAAAATCGATATTGATGATTTAATCAATTCTGATTGAAGAACCTCCTGATTTATACTGTTTTACATAAAATGGTTTTCTGCCTGTTCTGAAATGACTGGCACCACTCACATCCACAATCAGTGAGTCCGACACGTTGGCCTCTATTTTACTGGCAGATACACCGAAAACTTTCGCATTTCTGACCAGTAAATCATCTGCTTCAAGTTGAGATGCTCCGGACACATCGGCATATAATTTATAGGCATGTCCATCTATTTCAGCTTTGGAAACTCCTGATAGATATACTTTTAAGTCCTGTGCTACACGTACATCCAGGTTCGCCTGACTGACACCAGATAATTCAATTTTCATATTCTCAGCTGTTATTTTGCCAAAAGAATTAACCTTACAAGCTCCACTGGCCACAATCTCAGTTATTTCTCCTGCTGTAATCCTGGCTTTTACAGGACTATTCACCTGAAATTTACGGGTGTACAATTTTAACATTCCCCGCTCATCCACTTCGGTAATCAGATAAGGTAACAAGGAGGGACGACTGCTCACCTGTATCGATTGTAAGGAGTCCTGAACAAGTTCAACTTCAATATTACCTGAAATTTCCATCCCTTTGAATGGTTGCACGGTTCTCATCTCATCTACCAATTCTTCATCATCATTTGACCAGTAAATTTCAAAATTATCGAAGTTGCCTTTACCAAAATTGATTACTGTCCTGGCGCTCAATCCGGCAAACATAAAGATTCCGACGAACCACAAAATAACCATAACCCAGCTAAATGCGCCTGAACTCCTTCCCTTTCCGGTTATAATTCTGATTGCCCAATATATCAGCATAAATATAGGTATGCCAATGATCAGCAACAAGGAAATAACCATCAGAACAGCCCGGTCGGGTGAGAAAATATTTAATTCAGGGACAATACCGGTAAATATAGACGGATCAAAAATGAGGAATGAAAGTAACAGCAGCAATACGCCAAGTAAAATAAACCCTACAAATCCCATGATTGCGCCGATGAAGCCGAGCAATATTTTAAACACAGCACGGATTACTTCACCCAGTTTATTGCCAACTCCGGTTGCTGATTCTTTAAACTTATCACTCTCAACATAATTTTTCAGGTTGTTGATTTCCGACTTGATTCTTTCAGCCGTCACGTCTTCTCCCTGCATTTCAAGTTTCTGCGAGATAGTCCTGGCTGCAGGTACAATTAACCACACAACCAGATAAATCGGGATAATGGTTCCCCAACCCAGCAACAGGATAAGAATCATCAACACCCTTACCAATACCACATCCCAACCGATAAAAGCAGCTAAACCGGCGGCAACACCACCCAATACAGCATTATCTGGATCGCGGTAAAATTTTCTTTTAAATCTGCCACCTTCCGTTTTGGCCGAATGTTTTGTTTCTTTTTCAGTTTCTTCTTCTTCGCTGAACTGATTGGGTTTACCCAGAATATTAATTACTTCTTCAACATCCTGAATATTAATAACATTCTTACCTCTCTGAAGTTTTTCGCTGAAAAGTTCTGAGATACGACTCTCGATATCGGCCATTACCTCCTGCTTTTCGTCAGGCGATAAACGCTCTTCAACCTCGTTCAAATATTGCTGAAGCAATTCATACGCATCATTATCAATATGATAAACCGTATTGTTCAGGTTTATCGTCAAAGTCTTTTTCATACGTTTTAATTTTACTTTTCTGTTATGCTTTTAATTTACTGATAACCTGGTTAACTTCATTCCAGGCGTTTTCAAGTTCTTCCAGAGCAAGTTTTCCTTTCTCTGTCATTTCATAATACTTCCGCGGAGGTCCCTGTGAAGACTCTTCCCAGCGGTAATCGAGCATATCCGCATTTTTTAAGCGCGTCAGTAAAGGATATAATGTACCTTCCACTACGATCATTTTCGCATCCTTCAGTTCGGAAATGATATCGGATGCATAAGAAGCTTTCTTTTTCAGAATAAGCAGGATGCAATATTCTAGATAGCCCTTTCGCATCTGGGATTTTATATTATCTGCGTTCATTGTAATAATTCTAACACTTTAATTCTCAATGCATATTCATACTTCGATTGAGAAAGCTCCGATAACACTTGTGTCAGATTTGATTTTGCCTGATATAATTCATATACCGATGCCCTGCCTGCTTCGTATTTTTGTTCAGCATACCGGTACGCTTCTTTCGAAGCCATTTCCGATTTTTGAGCAGCTGCATACCTGGCCTGTGCTGCCAGTGCATTTTGATATGCCTGCTGAATGGTTTTCCGAAGTTCCAGTTTAACATTTTCAATATCCAACTTACTGCTTTCGATTGCTAACTTCGAAGCTGACACCCGGTTTTTAACTTCAAAACGGTTAAAAATGGGTATCTGAAGACTAAAACCAACATTGGTACTGAGGTTATCATATAGTTGCTTATTGAAAGCATCATTGGGAATTCCACTTAAATTATAATAACCCGTACCCACCTGAGCACCAAAACTCAGTGAGGGGAAAAAAGCAGACCGCGCGATATCCGCATTTTTCATATTGCCCTGAAGCCTGTACTCGGCTCCTTTAATCTCCGGCCGGTTTTCAACAGCAGCGCGATACACCTCTTCAGCTGATAAGAGTTGATGTTCTGCTATTGTGATATCTCCGGAAATTTCCACATCAAAATCCTCAAAATTATCGAGTTCGATAATCTGAGCCAGATCCAATAAAGCAAGTTTGTGATTATTCTTTGCCTGTGTCAGATTCAGTTCTTCCTTGGCTAACTGCGCTTTTAATTCGTACAGTTCACCTTCGGGTTGTTTTCCTGCGTTTACAAGTGCGGTTTTCTGTTCAATTTTTTGTTTGGTCAGTTCAAACTGCGCTTCCTGTGTTTGCAAATTTTCCTTGTACAACAATACCTGCAGAAATGCAATCGTCACATTCAGTTCAATATCAGATTTAATCTTTTCCAGATCAGCTTCCGAAGCTTTCATCTCTGCTTTTCTGGCATCAATATTATGTTTCATCTTCATCCCGTCGAACAAAGTAATACCGCTGGAAATATTAAATGATGTCTGAGATGAGTTTACATTTCTGTATGTGTTGTCGGCTACCAAAGAACGACCCAGCATAAAGCTTTGTCCAGCCGATGCATTCAGATTGGGTAATAAATCCATACGCGCCTGATCAAATGCTATTGCTTTTGACTGACGGTTCAACTCCTGTTGCTTCACATTTCTGTTGTTTTGCAAGGCTGTATCAACACATTGCTGCAGGGTATAAACCTTTTTAGCAGACATATTCAGTGTTGTCAGGAGCATGAGGACACCTATATATAATAGCTTTTTCATTCTTATCAATTTATTAAATACTTCTTATGCTGAGGAATTAATTTACTGCGGCCGGTTTCTTTTCAATAATTTCAGCTCCGCGTATTTTGTCTTTTAGCTTCAAGCCACTTTTAATTTCGATATTGATGCCATCGGATAATCCTGTCACAACCTGTTTCTTTTCAAATGTCTGAGGTTCTTCTGTTTTCAGTGCATGTACAAAAGTGGTATCCTGACTGAATTCCAGACAACTTTCAGGCACAATTAATATCTGCTCGGCACGGTTGAAAATTATTTCGGCATTAGCACTGTAACCTGCACGAATAAACACATCATCGTGAACTTTCACAGCAGCTTTCATATCGAACATGATGGCACCATTACTTTCAACACCTTTCGGGGCAATGTATTCCAACACAGCATTTAACCTCACATCCTGAATGGCTCCAATGGTTATTTCCATCGGCATGCCCTGTTTAATACGACCCACTTCAGTCTCATCAAGTTTGCCGACAAAAAGCATATCATTCATATTGGCAACCGATGCAATGGTTGTCCCGTCATTGAAGTTATTCGACTGAATCACCGAATTTCCAACTTTTACCGGAATATCCAGGATGGTTCCGTTGATGGTTGAACGAACCAGGGTATTACTCAACAAGGTTTTATCTCCGGTAATTCCATCGCGCGTCAGACTCAGGTTGTCCTGCGCAGCTTTCAATTCAGCTTTATCATTATGATATTGCAACTGACTTTTTTCATATTCTTCACGTGAGATTACTTTCTCCTGAAACAATTTTTTATCCCGTTCGAAATTATTATTGGTCTGATCAAATGCCAGTTGCGCTCGTACAACCCTCGACTCGGCACTATTTAGCGTAACCATATCAGGTATCAGTTTTATTTTCGCGATGACATCGCCCGCTTTCACAACATCGCCCGCTTCTTTGTAAAGTTCCGAAATGATGCCGGATAACTGCGGTTTAATCAGTATTTCGTTGCGTGGTTCTACCTTACCGGTTGCAACGGTTTTCTTTTCAATTTTACCCTGAGTTACTTCAACAACCTCATATCTGATGACTTTAGGTTGCGATTTTTTCCATAAAAATATAAAGGTGCCGATAACACCTATTGCCAGTACAGCAATTATGACAAATCTGAAAACTTTTTTCATATACTTTTTATTATTGACTCCAGTCTCCGGTCTCCGGACGCCAGTCTTATGACTGGTAACAGATGATTGGTAACTGGCATCGTTTATTATTCTTCTCTGATAGCTTCGATGGGTTTGATTTTCATAGCCCGGTTGGCCGGGATAAAACCTGCCAGTGTTCCGATAATCAACAAAATTAACAAAGCTCCTGCACCAACACCGAATCCAATTTGCGGATCTTTGATGATACCGGTTGAATTTTCGAGTAATTTCCCGGCTAATGATAATATGCCTACACCAAACATCAATCCCGCTGTACCCGCCATGAGTGTTAAAACAACACTTTCGGTTAAAATCTGACTTACTATCACACGTGGCGTAGCACCCAAAGCCCTCCTGATACCAATTTCACGGGTTCGTTCACGGACGGTAACCAGCATGATGTTACTCACCCCCACGGCTCCGGCAAGCAATGTTCCCAAACCTACAATCCAGATAAGTGAAGCTATTCCGATTCCCAGATAAAGAAACATGGTAAACTGATCTTCCATATTCATGCCCCCGACCGCTGTCGAATCATCGGGCGAAATATTATTGGCAGTTTTCAGGGCTGCATATACCTTTTTCTCCACCTCGCTTACCTTTACCCCAGGCTGAGCCGTCATGGCCATGAAATGAATACTGTTTCCCATGTTAAACACCTGCTGCATCGTTGAAAACGGCAATACAACCGATTCCATACTGTCGCCACCGATGTTGATGTTGGCATTACTCCGGGTCACACCTATAACCTGAAAATAAATGCTTTTTACCTGGATACTTTTCCCAATGGGATCTTCTCCATGTGGAAACAGCACTTCATAAACACGTTCACCAATCACACAAACTTTTCTTTTTTCGGCTATATCCACATCGTTGATGTACCTGCCAAAAATCAATTTTTGATTATCTATCTGATTATAAGCAGGAAAATTACCTTTGATGTGGTAAGAACCTGCTTTGTCGTTTCGTGTAACATTATTATTGGTATTACCTGCAAAAATCATCGGCGCCATGTATTGAATTTCAGGAATAGTCGATTTTAATATTTGCAAATCCTTATTTTCCATGTTCCAAAAGCGACCTTTTCTGAAACCTTTGTATGGCATCGACGTAGGATTAGTCCAGATGAAACAGGAATTGGTTGCAAAGCCTTCAATCTGGGATGAAATTCCACGTTCCAACGCAACTCCAGCCCCTACCATCGCGACCAACATAAACATGCCCCAGAAAATTCCAAAGGCTGTCATCACACTACGTGATTTGTTGTGTGTGATGGTAATCCATATTTCCTGAAATTTATCTAAATCGAACATCTCTTTTCGTTTCCCCCGGGTTAAAACCCGGGGCTATTGATAATTGGCAATTCTTATTATATTATATTTGCTTTCCGTTTTCCGCTATTCACTATTCGTTTGTGTGCGAACACACAGGTTCGCCCCTACGTTTTCCGCTTTAATTTTCGTCCCGCATTGCTTCAATCGGTTTGATTTTCACCGCTTTTCTGGCAGGCATATAACCAGCAATTATACCTGCAACAATCATGATCATGGTCGAGAAATACACATAATTCAAGTTTACCGTTGGGTTTTTGAACACCGACATACCCGAAGGATTGGCAGCAGCTGATTGTTCCATAACCATATTAACCACCTCTGTAATTCCGATTCCTGCCATCATGCCCATATAACCGAATATGGCTGTAATCAGAATAGATTCCAGAATTATGGTAAAAAGTATCTGAGCCGGAGGAGCACCAATGGCTTTTCTGATACCAATTTCACGGGTTCTTTCCTTCACTGTGACTAACATAATATTGCTTACCCCCACAACTCCAGCGATCAGAGTAAAAATACCCACTATCAACACAAATAAACTTATTCCGTTGAAGATACTCATGGTCTGCAGATAGTTTTGTTGTGAATTATTAATCCACAAAGCCTGCGTATCCTTAGGATCAAAAAGCATGGTTTGAGAAACATTTTCTTTTAAACGGTCATTAAACTGCTCATTTTCTTCTTTGGTTTCCAATCCCTCCACAATCATCGCCATGCTATAGAACTTTTTATTGGGATTAAAAACCATTTGTGCCGTTGAATAAGGAATATACGCATTCCCGTCACCCCATCTTTCTTTTTTGGTATTCACCCCCACCACCTGAAACATCACCTGATCAACTTTCACAAATTTACCCAACGGAGATTCTTCCTTAAACAATACTTCCTTTATTCGTTGATCGATTACAATTACTTTCCGATTTTCCAACATATCAGTTTCATTGATAAAACGACCACCATCAGCATCAAACTTCAAATTAAAAATCTGTTCGTAATGAGGTAGAGTCCCCTTCACCGAATAAGATCCATATTCATTTTTATAACTGATATTAAGGTATTTATCAACTATGGGAGTCTCATTAACTGCTTCAGTTACCTCCAATTCGACCTTTTTAAGTTCCTTCTCGGTAAAACTCAAACTCCTGCCCGACTGATATCCTTTGTACGGCAATGACGTCCTACCCGGCCATAGCTGCACGGTATTGGTCGATCTGTCACTGAAATTGGAAGTAACTCCATTCTTCAGACCATTTCCTGCACCCAGCAAAACAATCAGAATGAATATTCCCCACGAAACTGAGAGCCCCGTCAGAATAGTCCGTAACTTATTACGTTTCAGACCCGACCATATTTCCTGAAGAATGTCCATTGAATTATTGGTTTAAATGTTTAAGAGTTTAAATGTTTTGAGTTTGATTCGATGGTTTCGATCATGCCATCCTTGATGTGTATCACCTTTTTTGTGGCTTCTGCCACCGATTTTTCATGGGTCACAATAATAGTGGTAATACCGCTTTTATTCAGTTCAGTGAGCAGTTGCATTACTTCTTCCGTCGTTTTGCTATCAAGCGCACCGGTAGGTTCATCGGCCAATAACACCTTAGGTCCAGAGATAATGGCACGTGCAATGGCCACACGTTGCTTTTGTCCCCCCGACATCTCACTGGGCAAATGATAGGCCCAATCCTTCAATCCCATTTTGTCGAGGTATTCCATCGCGATGATGTTTCTTTTCTTCCGGCTGATTTTGCGGTAATATAAAGGCAAGGCTACATTTTCCAATGCATTCTTAAAATTAATCAGATTAAACGACTGAAATACAAATCCTATCATTTCATTGCGATACTTAGCCGCTTGCCGTTCCGATAAATCTTTCATCAGTATGTTATTCAAATAGTAATCACCGGTATCATAATTATCCAGCATACCCAAAATATTCAACAAGGTAGATTTACCCGATCCCGATGCCCCCATGATAGAAACATAGTCACCCGGTTCAATATGCAAATCAATACCTTTCAGCACATGCAAGGATGTTGCTTCAGTATAATACGTTTTGTTAATACCTGAAAGTTTTATCATAGAGATATCATTATAAAATTGTCACAAAAGTATATAAGTATATAGTACCTTGCAATACATAGTACTATATTATTTTGTTTTTATTGTTAGAAAATTAGTTTTACAGTTGATTTTCAATTATTTAAACCAATATAAAAAATATACAATTAACATTTTTTATGATTATATCTATCTAACCGTTATAATAAGGAAGAAAATTTCAACCGTCTTCAGGTTTTCAACTATCGCATTATATCAGATCATCATGGATTATATTCCAGGTATCCTGGATTAATTCGGTCGTTTGTTCCAGATTGTAACACTTCACATCAATCGGATCATGAAAAATCATTTCGATGGTACCCGGACTCACATACATGGTATTACGGGATAAACGCTCAAAACTTCCTTTGATTGTAACCGGTACAATCGGAAGAGACAAATCAGTTGCAATACGAAAAGCACCCTTTTTAAATCTGGACATCAATCCGGTTTTGGTACGGGTTCCTTCCGGGAAAATCACAACTGAAACACCGTTTATCAACTGTTTTTCTGCTTTTTCAAGACTTTTTTGCGCGGCAATAGGGTGAGAACGATCTATAAAGATATGTCCGGCCGATTCACAGGCTTTACCTACCAGAGGTATCTTCCGCAATTCAGCTTTCATAATCCATTTAAAAATATTAGGTAACCAGCCGTACAGGGCAAAAATATCAAAAATGGATTGATGATTGGCAACTACAATATACGAATCAGTGACTTTTAATTTTTCAAGGCCCTTCACTTTCACACGAATAAGCAACAAATAGCAAATCAACCGGCTCCACCATCTGGCAGGAGAATGTGATAGGGTGCTATTTGGGAATAGCGGCGCGAGTATGATAGTTGATAAAGCTGTGATTATTGTCAGCACCAGAATTACAGGCCAGGCAATCAGATATTGATACAGGAAATAAAACGGATTGATTTTCATATAGTACACATTTTGCTCCGAAAGAGCAACGATTAATATTCTGTAACCTGGCTTACCACACCAGCAAACAGCACAAATGCTAAAAAGGAAGCAAATATAACTAAGATTAACAAAGCCTCCAAAGATTTATAAGTTATTTTTATCTGCCCGATTGTTGCAAAGTCTGTGATAAAGAAAGTCGGAACAAAGAAATACAACCCCATTTATCACGGCAACCAAGGTTGGATAAAGCATAAGAATAAATCCGTAATTATTTTACATCCGCAACAATTCGTTCCACTTGTTGATTTATTTTTTCCCAGGTAGGATCATCCATTTTTGCTCCCAGCACTTCCACCACCTGCGAAGAAACAAAAGAGCCAATCAGACCACATTTATCCAATGTTAAACCAATTGTCATACCGTATAAAAATCCGGCAGCGTATAAGTCCCCTGCCCCTGTTGTATCAATACATTCTGCCTGATAAGGTTTAATAGTATGTTGTGCGTCACCTGACCGTACAAATGAACCGTCCTTACCAATCTTGACAACTGCGATATAAGCATGCTCAGCAATTTGTATTAACGCTTCTTCCGGTTCTTTTCCGGTAAATGCTTTTGCTTCTTCTTCATTAGCAAAAACAACATCCACATAATCAACAATAATTGACTTCAAAAATTCCAGGTTTGCTTCTACCACATTGTAACTGGCCAGGTCAACCGAAACCAGCAATCCGGCTTCCTTTGCCATTTTGACGGCTGTATGTATCAAGTCATGATTTTGAACCAGATAACCTTCTATGTGAAAAATATCATAACCATCAAACATTTCAGGTTTCAAATCAGCCGTTTCCAATTCACAGGCAGCTCCAAGAAATGTACATAGCGTTCTTTCACCATCGTTGGAAACCAACACCGTACAAGTACCCGATTTTTGCTCGCTATAACTTAAATGCGGAACAACCCCGTTATGTAAGGTATCCTGCATGAAAAACTCTCCTACCTCATCTCGGCCTATTTTTCCCAAAAAGCCGGCTTTTCCTCCCAGACGGGTAATTCCATTTACCGTATTGGAAGCTGAACCTCCGGTAGCCATTTTCGCATCCGACATATCAAAATTTCTTTGTATTTCAGCAACTTTTTCTGAATTTATCAACTGCATCCCACCTTTTAACAAATTCAACTTATTTAATAGTTCATCGTTTTCAATTTTCAACAAAATGTCTATCAGGGCATTACCCACACCCAAAATCTTCTTCATCTTTTAATATCTTTTTAAAATTGCTTTTTTTTGCAAAGATATTGCATAATTCAGAAAAACCTATTACTTTTGCATCGCATTTGACAAAAATGTGATTAATTCTTCCTTAGCTCAGTTGGTTAGAGCATCTGACTGTTAATCAGAGGGTCCTTGGTTCAAGTCCAAGAGGGAGAGCAGACTAAGAAAGCACTTACGAAATATAATCGTAGGTGCTTTTTTATTGATATTTTTATTATTTTTGTCTGCATTAGCAAATTCATGATTTCCTTTTAAAATCTTCTTTTTCTTGTTAAGAAAATAAAAATACAAATGAACACTTATTCATGCTTTCATTTAATTAATTAGATTTGTTGAAAATTTGAAGATTATGGTTAAAAAACTCCATTTACTGATATTATTTGCCTTGCTTGCTCCTGTTGTTTCCGGGCAAATTTTTGATCCGGTTACCTGGTCACATGATCTGAAAATCACCGGTAAAACAACCGGCGAAATCATTCACAAAGCAACTATCGAAGACAAATGGCATCTTTACGGGATGAATATTCCCCAAAACGGTCCACGACCCACACGTATCGTATATGAAACTTTGACGAATGCAGAGAAAGTTGGAGACATCATTGCCAAGTCCCAATTAATTGAAGTGTTCGACAAGAGCTTCGACATGAACCTGTCGTGGTATGCTAAAGAAGCGGTTTTTGTACAGAAAATTAAATTCAAAGATGCCGCTCAGGTGAAAATTGAGGGTTATGTTGAATACATGGCATGTGATGATGAACGTTGTCTCCCACCTGTTCAGGATGAGTTCTCGCTGGGAAATGCTAAAGTTGCTCAGGTTGCAAGTTCTGCAAATGATAAGGTTGGTACAAAGCCGGTGGAAATAAAGGAAATTGAGGAAGTTAAAGAAGTCAAGGAAATTAAAGAAGTTACAGACTTTTGGAAACCGGTAATTGATCAATTGCGTGCTTTTGGAAATCAGATGGGGAACTCGGGTAATATCTCTCTCTGGTTGATTTTTTTGGCCGGATTAGCCGGTGGTTTCCTGGCGCTATTCACTCCTTGCGTCTGGCCAATTATTCCCATGACAGTGAGTTTCTTCCTGAAAAGATCAGAGAAAAAAGCCAAAGGACGACGGGATGCTATTTTATATGGTCTCTCCATCATTCTTATATACGTAACTCTTGGGGTACTGATAACCGTGATATTCGGTGCAAGTGCACTGAACAGCATGTCAACCAATGCCGTATTTAATTTGCTCTTCTTTGCTCTGTTGGTTGTATTTGCCATTTCTTTCTTTGGGGCTTTTGAAATTACCCTGCCTGCGTCCTGGTCAACTAAGCTGGATGCAAAGGCCGATTCGACTGCCGGCATTCTCAGTATTTTATTCATGGCATTTACACTGGTACTGGTTTCTTTCTCTTGCACAGGACCAATAATTGGGACCTTGTTGGTTGAAGTGGCAAGCTCGGGTACCATTCTCGCACCTGCAATCGGCATGCTTGGCTTTGCAGTAGCACTGGCCATTCCGTTTACTTTCTTTGCCTTCTTCCCTTCCCTGCTGAAATCGATGCCGAAATCGGGTGGCTGGTTGAATAAGGTGAAAGTTGTACTGGCTTTTCTGGAACTAGCACTGGCACTCAAATTTTTATCGGTTGCCGATTTGGCTTACGGTTGGAGGATCCTTGACCGGGAAGTATTCATTTCACTGTGGATCATCATCTTTGCGCTGTTGGGCTTTTATCTGCTCGGGAAAATCAGGTTTCCGCACGACAGTGAAAGCAAACATACCTCTGTTTTGGGGACTTTCTTAGCCATCATCTCGCTTTCTTTCGCGATGTACATGGTTCCTGGTTTGTGGGGAGCGCCATTGAAATCCATCAGCGCTTTTGCGCCGCCACTGACCACACAGGACTTCAATCTATATGATTATGAAGTACATGCAGAGTTTTCTGATTATGAAACCGGGATGAAATATGCAGCTGAGAAAGGGAAACCTGTTGTAGTTGATTTTTCAGGATACGGTTGTGTCAACTGTCGTAAGATGGAAGCTTCTGTTTGGACTCACCCACAAGTAAAAGAGTTGCTTGAGAAAGACTATGTATTAATAACATTATTTGTAGATGATAAAACACCATTGGACAATCCTTATACGATAGAAGAAAACGGTAAAACACGTATCATCCGCACGGTCGGGGATAAATGGAGTTACCTGCAACGGGTAAAATTCGGTGCTAATGCGCAACCTTATTACGTGATGCTTGACAATAACGGGCTACCGTTGAACAGTCCGTTTACCTTCGATGAAAATCCGGACAATTTCATCCGTTGGCTTGAAAGAAAATAACCGATTCTCTGACAAAATTTCAGCATGATACTGCCAAAACAAGGGATAAATTGTTTTGGCAGTATTCTTGTGTACGGACAGGATGGCAGTTTTTAGCGGAAAGCGAAGAGCGGAAAGTGAATAATGCGAATCAGGAGTAGAAAGGTTATTAACATAAGTATTTTAAACATGAGCGAATGTATTCTTGCTTCGTTTACGAAGCAAAGTTTAGTAACCAGTAAGCTTGCTTACTGGGATGCGAGTAATAATCAACTACTTATCTCTCTGCTTCCGTAGGAAGCAAACTTCAGACGATGTGTGTTCGCTGCCTACGGCAGCAGTAGAGGGTTGTTGATAGTTTGTTCCTTCCAGTAAGCAAGCTTACTGGTTACTAAACTTTGCTTCCTACGGAAGCAGGAAGAAAAAAGCAGTTTTGAACTCCTGATTCGCATGAATAGTTAAAATAAAAAAGTAAAAACATATATATCGCAATGAAAAAGCAAAAAGTTGAAGAAACACCAGAGCAAAAAGAAAAGCAGGTTGAAAATCAGGTTACGGAAGAAAAAGAAATGACGGCAGAGGAAACGGCTGACCAGATTTCGGCTGATATTGAAAGTCTAAATCAGGAAGTGTCGGAACTCAAAGACAAAAACCTGCGCCTGATGGCTGAGTTTGATAATTTCCGCAAGAGAAGCATCAAAGAAAAAGCAGATCTGATCAAATTTGCCGGAGAAGATGTACTAAAAAAAATTCTTCCGTTGATAGACGATTTTGAGCGTGCTTTACAGGCAATGGATACGGCTGAAGATGTAAAAGCAGTAAAAGAGGGTGTTGATTTGATTTACTCCAAATTCATTTCATTCTTAACTGAAAGCGGGGTTAATGTTATTCCAACTCAAAATGAAGTTTTTAACACCGACCTTCACGAAGCGGTGACTACCTTCCCGGCACCATCAGAAGAGATGAAAGGAAAAATTATTGACTGTGTGTCCAAGGGATATACCTTGAACGAAAAAGTCATTCGTTTTGCAAAAGTGGTTGTTGGAGAATAAAACAATACAGGTTGAAATAAGAAATTCATAATTCAAACAAAAGTGTCTAAAAGAGATTATTACGAAATACTGGGTGTAAGCAAAAATGCTTCCGCCGATGAAATAAAGAAAGCATACCGCAAGAAAGCCATTGAATATCACCCTGATAAAAACCCCGGTGATAAAACAGCTGAAGAAAAATTCAAAGAAGCAGCTGAAGCCTATGAGGTATTGAGTGATCAGCAAAAACGTCAGCGTTACGACCAATTCGGTCATGCTGGCGTGAATGGTGCTGCCGGTGGCGGTTTTGGTGGTGGAGGTATGAGCATGGATGATATTTTTGCTCATTTCGGCGATATTTTCGGGGGGCACTTTGGATTCGGCAGTGGAGGTTTCGGTGGCTTTGGCGGTAGCAGTCGCGGTGGTGCCCGTGTCAGAAGGGGTTCTGATTTACGGGTGAAAGTCAAACTGACGCTTGCTGAAATTGCCAACGGCGTTGAAAAGAAAATCAAAGTCAAGAAGTTTGTGGCCTGTCAACATTGTAATGCCACCGGTGCAGCTCATGGTTCTGATTCTACAACTTGTACAACTTGTCACGGAAGCGGACGGGTTACCCGCGTGCAAAATACAATTCTGGGACAGATGCAAACCCAATCGGAATGTCCAACCTGTCAGGGGGAAGGCAAAATCATCCGGGATAAATGTACCTATTGTAATGGTGAAGGTATTGTTCGGGAAGATGAAGTCATCAACATCAACATCCCGGCCGGTGTAATGGAAGGTATGCAACTCTCGATGAGTGGAAAAGGAAATGCTGCCCGTCGCGGTGGTGTGAATGGTGATCTGCTGATTTTGATTGAGGAAGAAAAACACCCCGACCTCATTCGTGATGAAAATGATTTGATATATAACCTGCTGATAACGGTTCCGACAGCCATACTGGGAGGTTCGGTTGAAGTACCAACAGTTGACGGGAAGGTAAAAGTAAATATTACACCGGGAACACAACCGGGTAAAGTATTGCGATTACGCGGAAAAGGGTTACCAAGTGTAAACCGCTATGGTACGGGAGATTTACTCATCAACATCGGCGTATATATCCCTGAAAATCTGAATAGGGAAGAAAAAGCCGTGATGGAAAAACTGGCTAAATCGGAAAATGTGAAGCCCAATGCTTCGGCTTCAAAAGATTTCTTCTCCAGATTCAGAAATATGTTTGAGTAACGCCGTCATCCTTTGCGAAGTGAGGAATATCCTCATTATAATATATATGATGATACTTTCACATTTCAGATACTTCAAAATTCTGCTAAAAAGATTAACTTTGCGAAAGTAATTAAACCAATTAATCCGTGAAGCATCTTTTTAGCATTTTTTTTATCCTTTCGGTTTGCATCGTGACTTATGGCCAGTCATTAGACCCAAACTATTTAGCCTACATCGAGAAATATCATGGAATTGCCATTAGACAACAAAAAGTGCATGGTATTCCTGCCAGTATTATTTTGGCACAGGGACTTCTTGAATCGGGTGCAGGAAGAGGTCGGCTAGCAACAGAAGCCAATAATCATTTTGGAATCAAGTGCCATGACTGGACAGGTAACCGAATTTTTCAAAACGATGATGAAAAAAATGAATGCTTCCGAAAATATCGCCATGCATCTGAGTCTTATGAAGATCATTCACTCTTCTTGGTAAATCGTCCCCGGTACAAATCTCTTTTTCATTTAAAGCCAACAGATTACGTTGCATGGGCGCATGAACTGAAAGCGGCCGGTTATGCTACCGATCCGGCGTATGCCCAAAAACTCATCAGTATTATCGAAAGATACGACTTACATGAGTACGATGTTGCAAAAAGAGGGTTGTTTTGCTCTCATGGTGAAAACCAAACAAGCGAAGCGGTAGCTGTACATCAACCCGTACGTGAAATATACAAATCAAATCATATTCGGATCGTTATTGCAACAGCGAATGACACCTATGCATCTTTAGCAAAAGAATTGAAAATATCGGAACGAAGATTGAGACGTTACAATGAAGTCGGAACAGATACAGAACTGCGCACCGGCAATATCGTGTATTTGTCAAAAAAGAAAAAACGGGCTGCTTGTTCTAACCATATCCATGTAGTTCAACCGGGAGAAACTTTGTATGGTATTTCTCAAATCTATGGAATCCAATTAATCAGCCTGTATAAATTAAACAACTTATCCTTTGATCAGGGGGCTTATATCGGAGAAATATTAAAATTACGTTGATAACATGAGGAGGAGAGATATTGAAAGCATACGGGATGTTATCCAACAATTTCTCAAACAAAAGAAATTAGAAAAACCTTTGTTTGAGAAAAAAATTATGGATGCCTGGCCGGAAGTGTTGGGAAAGAACATCATGAACTATACCGGAAATTTATCTGTTAAAAACAGAAAACTATATGTCACCATCTCGTCTTCGGTGTTGAGACATGACTTGTTTATTTCACGGGAAAATATCGTTGAGTCTTTAAACAACCGTGTTGGCAGTCATGTTATTGATGAAATAGTTTTCAGATAATCAAATTAAAAAGCACCTGTAAACCCATAAATTCTGAATGAAAAAAGTCCTTATCTTTCTGATTTGCACGTTATCAATTATTCAAATCAGCGCACAGTATTATACAATCAGCGGATACATTACCGATGAAAAAAGCGGGGAAACACTAATCAACGCTTCAATATACGACATCAACTCCAGAAAAGGAACCGTTGCCAACGTGTATGGTTTTTACTCGCTGACACTTCCCAAAGGTCAGATCGACCTGCAATATTCCTATGTCGGTTACGCCACACAAGCACGAAAATTCAACCTGCAAAAAGATACCGTCATCAACATCCGTTTCAAACCATCCATCGACCTGCAGGAAATAACAGTCATTGGTCACCAGCGTATTACAGGCGTTCAATCGGCTCAAATGAGTGCAGTTGAAGTCCCCATCAGCCAGATTAAATCGGTGCCTACACTCTTTGGTGAAGCTGATTTGGTAAAAGCATTACAACTCCTGCCCGGTGTACAGTCCGGTTCCGAAGGTTCTACCGGCATGTATGTACGGGGTGGCGGTCCCGATCAAAACCTGTTTTTACTCGACGGGATACCGGTTTACAACGTGAACCATATGGCCGGATTTTTTTCCGTTTTCAATCCCGATGCCATTAAAAATGTAACTTTATACAAAGGCAGTTTCCCGGCACGATTCGGAGGCAGGTTATCTTCCGTAATTGATGTCAGGATGAACGACGGGAACGACAAAAAAATTCACGGAAATGTAAGTATCGGAATAGTTTCATCCAAAATAAATATTGAAGGACCGATTATAAAAGAAAAAACAACTTTCAATATTTCGGCACGCAGAACTTATTCCGACCTACTCATGCAACCCATCATCATGCTGGGTATGGCCAAAGATTTTCAGGATGAAGAAGGAAATCTTACTTCTGGTTATTATTTCTACGATCTGAATGCCAAAATCAACCATAAATTCTCAAACAACGACAGGTTGTATCTCAGTCTTTATATGGGTGATGACATTATTTACACCAATTACAGAAACAGGTATTCCAATATTTATGACGAAAAAGATCGTAGCAGAGAAGAATCATCCGAGAGAATGAAACTAAAATGGAACTGGGGAAATATCGTAACTTCAGTACGCTGGAATCACATGATCAACAACAAACTTTTCATGAATGCAACTGCTGCCTACACGCGATACCGGTTTGACATGGGCGTTGGATCGGAATCAAAAAGTACAACAACCTATCCGGATTCAACTTCATTCGAGTTTTCTGAATTTTACATCGGTTACAAGTCTGGCATCGAAGATTATACCTTAAAAGCAGATTTTGATTATGCGCCACATCCAAATCACGACGTTAAATTTGGTGCTAATTACACCAATCATACCTTCAGACCGGGAGTGACCGTAAGTAAGCTTACCTACAAAACTAACATACAATCACAGCAACTTAACATCAATATTGGCGATAAAAATATCTATTCACATGAAACCATGTTTTTTGCTGAAGATAATATTTCAATCGGTTACGCACTGAAAGCCAATCTGGGTGTACACTATTCTTTTTTCAATGTAGAAAAAGAAATCTACCATTCGCTGCAACCTCGTGTAAGTATGCGTATGCTGGCCAACGACAATCTCTCATTCAAAGCAGGTTATGCAGGTATGAGTCAGAACGTACATTTATTATCCAATTCCTATGTAAGCTTGCCTACCGACCTGTGGGTTCCAGTCACCAAACGCATTAAACCCATGCGTTCGCATCAATATTCTGTAGGAGCTTTCTACAACCTGAAAGATATTGTGGATTTATCCATCGAAGGCTATTATAAGTCGATGCACAACCTCATTGAATACAAAGACGGGGCAAGTTTTCTCGGATCCAGCACCGGATGGGAAGACAAGGTGGTGATGGGAGACGGATGGGCGTATGGGATTGAATTACTGGCACAAAAATCAATCGGGAAAACCACCGGATGGATTGGTTATACCTGGTCTAAAGCAGAAAGGCTATTCAACCGTCCAGGTCAGGAACTCAACTATGGCAAAGTTTTCCCGGCTAAATACGACCGGCGGCATGATGTCAGCCTGGTTTTATCACATAAATTCAGTGACCGGTTTGATTTATCGGGCACTTGGGTCTTCAGCACCGGAAACACAGGAACGTTGGCTTTACAGCATTATGCAGCAGGTACTACTCCTGACACAAACAACAATAATGTTTCCGATGAACTTAACTACATTAGCGGCAGGAACAATTTTCGTTTCAACCCCTATCACCGTATGGACATCGGCATGAATTTTCACAAAAAGAAAAAGTACGGTACCCGAACCTGGAACATTAGTATCTATAATGCATACAATAACAACAACCCTTTTCTTGTGTTGCCTAAAGAAGACAAAGAACAAATTCCGGGAACAAATAACTATGTAACCAAGAAATCCCTGATTCAAATATCGGTTTTCCCGATTATTCCTTCAGTAAGTTATAGTTATAAATGGTAATTCTAAATAGTCATTAAAATGAAAACATTACATAATTTTCTGATTGCTGTTCTGTCCACTTTAATTTTCTATTCCTGTGTGAAGGTTATAGAATTTAATGGTGAACAAACTGAGCCTATGATCGTTGTGAACAGCTTTGTTACACCGGATTCACTGATCTATGCTCAAATCTCAAAAAGCAAATTCTTTTTAAGCAACAAAACAGGATTCGATTATATCAATAATGCGGATGTTTCTTTGTACATTAACAACATCTTCAAAGAAAAACTAGCTTTTACAACTGATGGCCTTTACACAAGCACCCAAAAACCAGGTATTGGCGATACTATTCGTTTTTACATCACAGCTACCGGGTTAGATGATGTGGAAAGTGTTTCCATTGTTCCGGATCAACCTGTCATCCTTTCTGCTGATACCACCTTCAAAATATCCTATACTAATTATCAAATGGACGGTGAAGATACCATAGGATACTATCAGGGAGGTGAATTAAGTTTCAAAATTAAGCTTAAGGACGAATCAAGCCTTCAGAATTATTACAGACTGACACTAAAAAAACACGCTGTTATTGATGCCGGAGAAAGTACCACATACGAAGACGAATTTTATTTACCCTTCATACTGGAAGGATTTGAGAATACGAATACAGGAGGGGGGTTATTTGACTTTTTTGGAAATATGATTGTTGACTCGAAAAACCAATATATGATAACAGATGAACTTTTTAATGGAAAAGAATTTGTATTGAGATTCACTGCTTTCACATCAAAAAGAGTGATAAAGCCCGGATATGAGGATCGCTTTTATTACAGCAGCGACAATATAGTTTCAGAAGAATATATTGTAAATTTACAAGGTATATCTAAAGACATGTACCTTTATCTGAAATCGAAAGAGATGGCTGAAGGAATAATGAATGGGGTTTTCACCGAGCCGGTACAAATCTACAACAACATCAGCAATGGAATCGGGATTTTGGGTAGTTATACCAGCAACCGGGTTGTAATTAAAACCCGTTGACTACCTTTTCCCGGTTTTGCTTCACTTTCTTTTATTCCAGCTTTCGTCGCGGTATTTTTCATTGGCTAATAATTCTACTCCTTTCATCATATCTTCATCAGGAGTAATGGTATGGGTGATGCCAGTCACGAATTTCACTTCTTCAATCATTTTATTGAAGAAATCCGATGGCGTTCGTACCGACAGGTGATTTTCTATGCAATAAGTGCGTATGTTCTTAACGGGACTGGGAACCGATGAGATGCCTTTAACTTCGGCGTTTTTATTCTCAGAAGCTAACGCTCCGTTCAGTTTATCAAGGTCAGTTTCATAAAGCAGGGTACCATGATGCAAAACCCGGTTGGCCGTCACATGCGAAGCAGTCCCTGAAAACTTGAACCCATCGGGTAACCACAGGTCTTTGCGCTGTCCCACCACCGGCTGACAGCCAAAAGTGGTCAGAGATACAATGATGGGCTTCAGGAACTCGGCATTCAGGTCTGTTTTGTTGCCTTTTTTATTCATAATAAAGCAATAATTGAGATTCCCATAATCGTGGTAAACCGCTCC
>Ga0265294_10002210_pt1 | contig 25741 bp, 18 predicted proteins | sample MunlanPumphouse3_FD_192504 | JGI IMG/M metagenome (GOLD analysis project Ga0265294, IMG submission 192504) | Groundwater microbial communities from a municipal landfill in Southern Ontario, Canada - Pumphouse #3 | ecosystem: Environmental > Aquatic > Deep subsurface > Groundwater | place... | reverse complement strand
ATGCCGGCATCAGATGTATTCGTGATGGTACTGGTGACGGTGATCACGGTGGTCACCCACAATCTGGCAGTGGCGGTATTGATTGGAATCATCTTCTCGGCGCTGGTCTTCTCGTGGGAGAACGCCAGGCGTATCCGTGCCAGGAAAAGAGTGGACGAGGATGGTCACAAGCACTACGAGATCTATGGACCACTCTTCTTCGGCTCAGTGAAAGCTTTTGCCGAGAAGTTCACCCCACTGGAAGATCCTACCTATAAGATCCCTATCAATAATTTTAAAAAGGTGTAGGTTGTTCAAAATAGAAAGCAACCTGATCATATTCAGCGTATAACAATTTATTAACAGAAAATGAACAGTTGGAGCAAATTTATTCTAAACAATAGATTACTACTCTCATACGGGTTTTTCTTCAATTTTTTCTCATCGTACGGACAGACTTTCTTTGTTTCTCTCCTTGTACCGTTTTGGATTGCAGAACTACACATCACCAATGCAGAGTTCGGAAGCATGTATGGTCTTATCTCTGTTGCATCAGCATTGGCGCTGCCTCTTATAGGCCGACAGATTGACTTTATGCCACTGCGCAGATTCAGTCTGCTTATTTTTGTAGGGCTGATCCTGTCGGTTTCACTTTTGTCAGCAGCAAACTCCTTCTTACTCCTTCTTTCCGGTCTGTTTCTGGTGAGATTTTTCGGTCAGGGGCTGATGACGCACACCTCCTCCACGGGAATCGCCAAACTGTTCGATGAAGAGAGAGGAAAAGCATTGGCTTTCACATCACTCGGCCACCCCTTTGCACAGCTTATATTACCTTTTCTTTTTGTTTTTCTGACCGGCATTTTCAACTGGCGCATATCACTTGTGCTGCTGGTACTGCTATCGGTGATCATGATGCTGCCCTTGATCTTTTACATCTCACCGGAAGAAGAGAGCAAGGATGGTCAATCTAACGGAGCTGAGAAAAAGCGGGGAAATCACTTTCTCCTCAGCCGCAGGTTCTGGCAGATTGCCGTCAATATATTTGTGATACCTTTCCTGAGTACGGCCATCATGCTTTATCAGTACACGATAGCAGATAGCAAGGGGTGGGACGCCTCGTGGGTGATCTTCTCCTTTTCCTTCTTTGCTGTATTCAACGGTCTCTCGATGTTTTTCTCCGGGGGATTGATAGACCGCTTCAGTGGAGTGCGACTCTTTCCCTATTACCTGTTGCCGGCGCTGGCAGGTTTTGTGGTAATGACATTCTTCGACCATCAATGGATCTACCCGGTTTTCTACGGCCTTCTGGGTGTTTCATCCGGGCTCGGAAGCACCATCAAAACGGCTGTACAGGCTGAGGTGTACGGAACAGCGCAACTGGGTGAGGTGCGCAGTTACCTCTCCACCATCATGGTGCTTGGCACCGCTGCCGGACCTCCTCTGCTTGGTTACCTGCTGGATATCAGATGGTCAATGGAGTACATTATGTCAGGTGCCGCTATCTTGCTGCTGATCATATTTATCATGAGTGTATCCTTCAAACAAAAGTAAAACAGATACTATCTCGGAGGAGGAAGATATAACAGCGGTACCTGTAACAAGATACAGTGAAGGGCAAAGAATTTAAAGCAAGACTGATTTTATAAAAGTTGAAAACAAAAACGTACAAATTATTATATCTTTACAGGATCGTTTTTCGATAAGAATAGTTAATCACTGAGTAACGAGGTGAAAAAATTGCATGATGATGATACTGGATAGATTACCCGAAGCGAACACCGGCCGATTGAATCCCGGAACTACAAGGGAAGAGGCATTTGCACTGGTTGAAAAATACAATAAAGAACCTTTTCACATCCAACATGCCGTAACGGTCGAAGCGGTAATGCGTTATTTTGCTGCTAAACTGGGTTATAGCGCTGAAACAGACTTCTGGGGGTTGGTGGGGCTGCTGCACGACCTCGATTTTGAGCAGTACCCCGATGAACACTGTATAAAAGTGCGTGAGATTTTCGATGCAGAAGAGATCAATCCTCAGATTAAACGTGCTGTGGTTTCCCACGCTTACGGATTCACGCAGAACGATGTGAAACCGGAACATCAGATGGAGAAAGTGCTCTATGCTGCCGATGAGTTAACAGGTCTTATCGGTGCAGCCATCTTAATGCGGCCGAGCAGAAGCACGCTCGATTTAAAGGTTCAGTCGTTGAAAAAGAAATACAAGGACAAAAAGTTCGCTGCTGGCTGCTCCCGTGAAGTGATCAGGAAAGGGGCCGAGATTTTGGGCTGGGATCTGGAATACCTGATGGAAGAGACCATCAAGGCCATGCAGGAACTGGAACGTGAAAGGTGAGATGTTTTCCGGTTACCCCTTCTCTATGGTAGCCATAAAATGCTTGCGATAGGTCTCCCCTACCGGTATCTGCTTTTTGTCTATCATAATCCTGTTCTTATTGATGCTCGCTATTTTACTTTTTTGAATGATAAAAGAGCGGTGAACACGTATAAATCGATCTGAGGGCAGCTCTTCTTCCAGCGATTTAAGGCTCATCAGCGATAAGATAGGCCTGGCTTCGTTTTCCGTGAATATTTTTACGTAATCTTTCAATCCTTCTATATACTGAATGTCATCATACAGAACGTGTATCAGTTTATATTCCGACTTCACGAAAAGACCCGTCTTCTCTTTAACCGTTTCGGGAAACGGTTTTGTTTCGGTCATCTCAAACCATTCCAATGCCTTTTTTGCAGCTGTAAGAAAATCGGCAAAAGAGAAGGGTTTGAGCAGATAATCAAGGGCACTCACTCTGTAACCCTCCACTGCATATTCGCTGAAAGCTGTGGTAAAGATGACACGTGTACGACTGCTGATGGTGCGGGCAAACTCCATCCCGTTCACCTCGGGCATCTGAATATCGAGGAAAATCACATCTACCTTCTCCTCAGCAATACGTTTCATGGCTGTAAGTGCGTTACTGTATTTACCTGTCAGCCTCAGAAAAGATGTTTTCTCTACATATGATTCCAAGAGAGAGAGAGCCAGCGGCTCATCATCCACGATCCAGCAGTTCAGTATCATCCTGTTGTTTTTTTGTATCAATCACCAGCACGGTTGAATAGACATCATCCTCAATGGTTGTATGCCAGAGATAGTTGTTCGGATAAAGCAGCTCCAGCCTTTTTTTTACCAGCTCCAGACCGATGCCGCTACCACTTTTATCATATTCCGATTTGGGGAAGTAGCTGTTGCTGGAAACGAACTCCACCTTTCCATCGGGATGTTCTTTCAGTGAGATATCAATGAATGACGGCTTATCACCGCTGATCCCGTGCTTGAACGCATTCTCCATCAAAGATATAAAAATTAAGGGAGAAATTCTCGTGGTACCTGTTTCTGAATAGGAGAAATCTGTTGTCAACTTCACATTATCTGCCAGTCTTATGCGCATCAGTTCGATGTAGTTACGCATGAAGTCAGCCTCCTGCCGCAGCGACACGAACGACTGGTTATTGTCATACAGCAGATGACGTAACAATTTGCTCAGGTCCATCACAGCCTGCTGTGCTTTTGGGGGGTTGAATTCTATCAGCGCATAGATGTTGTTGAGTGTGTTAAGGAGGAAATGAGGGTTGATCTGATTCTTCAGGTTCTGCAGTTCCGCCTCCGATTTCGCTTTTGCCAGCTCTTTGCGTTCATTGTCCACCTCAAACCACCGTACTGTCATTTTCAGTGCTACACTCAATCCCATCATCAGAAAGAGGGAGGTGGAGTTCCTGACGATTAAGAACCAGGGGAAGAAATTGGAATGCCTGCCACGCCATCTGGGTTTAAGCTCGGGTATCAGGAACTCAAGCAGGCCACGACTATAATGCATCAGAAAAGCGATGGCGACAATAAACAGGAGATTATAAAAAATAAATGCTTTTGTCCTGCCCTTGTGCAACAACCTGTCTATCAAGACAAAGAAATTCAGGTAGAAGATCAGCAAGAACCCTAATATTTCGGGGATAGATCTTAGAAACGGTTTCCATGTGAAAACGCGTTCCGAGTCCATAAAGAAGTACGGGAGAATGAAGATTACTCCCCAGAGAAGAAGGTGAACAAAAATATTGTTCCAGCTGCCTCTCTTTTTTTGTTTGAACGGCTGATCCATAGTACAAATATATTAAAAATATCGGAAACTCATCTTCTGCTGCGGCCACCTCCATGGCCCATACCCCTGCCGTAACCTCTTTCCGGCATCATATCCTGCTGCGTTGCACCTCCTTTGAAGAAGTTGAACCGGTAGACAAAGTGTACCATAAAATAGCTTGTGAGGGTGTTTGTTGTTGTATCACGGATATAGTTCGATGTCACACTTCTGCTGATGTTACTTCGTTGTTGCAGGATATCATATATTTTAAAACGAAGGGTGCCGTTCTTTTGCTTGAAGAGTGCCTTCTGAATGGATGCATTCCATAACCATTCGTTTTGTTCAAAACCATCGGCATAACCCGCATTGGTAGAGTAGTTGATATCGCTCTCGAGGGTGAGATCCCACGGCAGGTAGAGGGAGGTGTTCGCACTTCCGCCGTAATTGAAATATTCCTGATCGGTCTGCCCTTCGATACTGTTGGTCACATTATTGTAATTCATATTCCCCCGAACAGCAAGGTCGAAGAGATCTGAACGGTAGTTCAACCCTAACACCTCAGCCAGTGATGTCCTTCTGTTGGTGTTCTTTTCGTCGTTCGAGAAACCGTTCGTGAGGTTATAACTGACAAAAGACATAGAGAAAAGAGAGAACCTGATATTTCCCAGAGGCAGGTTAAACATCACCCGTCCGTTTGTATTCCAGTTTCCTTCAACGTTCCTGTAGGTTGTCTCCTTACGTCCTGTCGTGACATCTGTCATGGTGGATGTCACAATATCATTGGTCATATAACCAGCGCTGGCAAAGGCACCGAAAGAGCTAGCCCTCTCCGGATTAGACTTCTGATAACGAATATTTAAACGATGTTCAAACGACGGGTTCAGATCCGGATTACCATAACTGATATTCAGTGGGTTGGATACATCTACTACCGGAGAGAGCTGTGTCAGCGATGGCTGTTCGGTGGCTCCGGAATAACGAACCCGCAGGTTGTGTGTGCGGCTCCAGCGATAATTCAGTTGCGCCATGGGTGAAAAATTAATCACTTTTTGTTCACCGTCGTAAATCTCCTCCGCACCTATGAATGTTTTACTGCGCGATGAAGAAGGTTGCATGGAGATACCAACCATGTAATCGTACATCTCTCTTATTGATTTGAAATTAAGCTCCAGCTCCTGACTTACGAAATTGTTTTCCAGCCTTTTGCTGTAGAGTGAATCGAGTATCGTATAATTTCCTGATCCATCCTGTGAACGGGTGTCTTTATCCGATTCCGACATGTTCTGACGGTATTGATAGGCCAGTTGAAGGAAATTATTCTTTCCCACCGGTTCAACATAAGAGATATATCCACGCCACGACCGGTTGTTGCTGACGTTGGTGAATTGTTGATCAATCATATCATCGGGACGCGTTCCGTTGTAGTAAGTACCGGAAAGAGATGTTCCGCTGTTATCCGAATCACCTTTTTGCCCTCTCAGCTGCAGACTCAGTATCCTGCCCTCCTTACCTAACTCACGACTTGCATCCAAACTGAAAGAGACATCTTTACCTGTTCCTTCAGAAAAATAGTCCGACTCACCATAATTGATGGTATCGCCTCCCATCTCACCGGTTGTGATGAAGTCACCCGTTTCGTTGCGTCTGTTACTATAAAAAGATAGTGCCGGACGGAAAATAACCCTTGTGATGGAATCAGGCTCCCATTCAAGCCGGAGATCCATATTAAAGTTCCGGCTTTTGCTGTTCTCGCTATTGCTCTCCTCTTCGAGCGTATTCCCCGCACTGAGAATGTTCTGAGTGAACAGATCCGACAACACATTTTTATCGGTAAAGCCGTAACGAACGTTTCCGCCCAATTTAAATTCGGGAGTGAACTGCTTACTGAAATTCCCCCCCGTGTTGCCCGATGTGGTTATACCGCTGCTTCCACCGGACATTCCCCTACGGCCACGGCCTCCTCCCATGCTTCCAAACATGGAGGAAGCCAGATCGGAGAAACCGGCGTTGTTCGTGTTGTTTATTCCACCAATAAAAGTGTACTGATCTTTATCTTTCATGTAGTTGAGCATCGCGTTGCCCTCGTAGCGCTGCTTACTTCCATATCCTGCAAAGGCGTTGCCGAAAAGACCCTCTTTCATTCCGGGACGGATCGTAAGATTGATCACGTTCTCTTCCTCACCATCATCGAATCCGGTCATCTGCGCCTGCTCCGATCTTCTTTCCAGCACCTGCAGCTTGTCGACCATCTTTGCCGGGAGATTCTTCGATGCCACTTTTGGATCGTCACTGAAGAACTCCTCTCCATCGACCAGAATCTTAGTTATCTGCTTCCCATTTACTGTAATCTTTCCCTCGTTGTCTATCTCCACACCCGGCATTTTTTTCAGCAGATCTTCCACAACGGCACTTTCTGTCACCTTATAAGAACCGGCGTTGTACTCCAGTGTGTCTCCTCTCACTACAATCTCAGCGACCTTAGCGGTAACCATGGTTTCCGATAAAAGGATATTGTCATTGCTCATCGGAATACTCCCAAGCTCCGCTCCCGGTCGGGATGATGTCACCCGGACATTCCGATAGACATCATTGTATCCGATATATGAGATATGCACAATATACTCCCCGTTTTTCACAGGGATGTTAAATGCACCGTTGGCGTCCGATGCTTTACCCGCGATTAAGGTGCTGTCACTCTGTCTCAATATGCGCACGTTTGCCAGCTCAACAGGCTCCTCAGTCTCTTTATCGATCAATTTTCCCGAGATGGAACTGTTTGATTGTGCCTGTGCCATCACTGAGAGTGTGAACAACAGGGCAAATAACACTAATATATATAGTTTCTTCATAATGGTTTCACTGCAAAAAATGATCGAACTGATATGGAATCACATACAAAAATAGTGACATGAAGATCCTCAGACAAAAGAAATAGATAAACTTCCCCTATTTATCGACCAATGGTTGTTTTTACGCTGTTAACAACGATTATCTGATTGAAGAAAAAGCGTCATTATGGTTAATTATTTGCAAAATATTTTTACTTTTGCAATTCGTTCAATTGTCATAAAAGAAATTCGATACTCGATTTGAGTAAATAAAATCTGTTTGTCCTATGCTAAAATCATTGAAAGGTGAAGATTGGGTAGCTACCTTTATCGGTGCAGTGATACTCCTGCTAGTGATCCTTATGCCGGCGGTAATGAAAAATTACATCTATATGTCGGTAATCGTCGCGCTGCTGGCATACCTGGGTTATCTCTTTATGGGAAACAAAGAGAGAGGAAGCTTCCTGCTCTCATTTATTGTCATTTACGCCCTTGCCTGGCTTGCTAATTATATAGCTGCACTTACACCCATCAAAACAATTGGTCTTGAGTCGGTCTTTTTTGCTGTAATTATAGGTTTGCTTATCCGGAACACTGTTGGTTTACCCAAATGGCTGGCACCTGCGGTAAAGAGTGAATATTTTATCAAAGCAGGGTTGGTGATACTGGGAAGCGCTATCCTCTTCAATGAGATCATGAGAGCCGGTGCGCTGGGAATGGTGCAAGCCGTGATCGTGGTTCTCTCCGTTTGGTATTTCAGCTTCTGGATCGCTACCAGAGCATTCAGGATTGATAAAGAGATGTCGATATTGCTCTCCAGTGCCGTCTCCATCTGTGGTGTGTCGGCAGCGATAGCGACAAGCGGTGCCATCAAAGGGAACCCTAAGAAGCTCTCTTTTGTCATCTCACTGGTGCTTATCATCGCAATCCCGATGATGTATCTGCTGCCTTACATTGCAAAATTAATCGGTTTAAGCGAAGAGGTGGCAGGTGCATGGCTGGGCGGCACCATCGACACTACGGCCGCAGTTGTTGCTTCCGGTAAGTTTATCGGTGAGACTGCCGAGCAGTACAGTGTGATCATCAAGTCGGCACAGAACGTGCTGCTGGGTGTGGCCGCATTTGCCATCTCCATCTATTGGTCTTACAAAGGCTCGAACAGTGAGATCCGTCCTTCAGGCAGCGTCCTTTGGGAACGGTTTCCGAAGTTCGTTCTCGGATTTCTTATCGCTTCGCTGTTGTTTAGCTTCGCTTTCGATGCAGAAACAGGGAAAGAGTTGTCTCGTGTAGCCAACAAGGGTGCTCGCGGACTGCTGTTCTCGCTGGCTTTTATCTGTATTGGTCTGGAAACAGATTTTCGTTATATCTTCAAAAAAGAGAATAAAAAATTCATCTGGTCATTCCTGACAGCTCAAACATTCAATATCCTGCTTACCCTGCTGGTATCATGGTTGCTCTTCAGATATGTATAAAAAATCCATTTTTCCGTTTATATATATATTATCAGGACAGCTTACTGAACTTCCTTACCTATCAACGCAAAGCATAAACCACTGAGTATAAAACATTGTCAGTCGGGAGATTTAGCGGTAGTCGCAACAATCTACTCCATCCGTGTGTTCATTGTGGGTCAAGTATTAAGAAAAAACGTACGATGAAACGTTTTATTGTTGTTCTCATCAATATCGCTATTGCTACTACGAGCACCTATCTGCTCTGGAGCGCATTTTCTTTCTGGATCTATCTCGAAACAAAATCGGTACTGATACTTTCCGTACTCAGCGGCACCTATATGTTATTGGTTACTTTTTCCAGCATGTTTTTCGGTACGATCGTAGATAAACATAAGAAAAAGAAAGTGATGATGGGAGCATCACTGGCTACGATGGTTCTGTTGCTCCTGGCCGGTGCGGTATATATATTTTCAGACAAGGCAGATATCGCAAATATGTCTTCACCACTCTTCTGGTTTTTTTCCCTGCCACTGTTGTTGAGTGCACTTACGGGTAACCTGAGAGGTATTGCTCTCTCAACAACCGTTTCCATTCTTGTGCCAAAGCAGGATTACGGGCGCGCCAACGGACTTATTGGCACCGTCCAGGGTTTTGGAATGATTGCAAACATGGTATTTAGCGGACTGATCATTGGATTTCTCGGAATGGACTGGGCAATTAACATCACACTTCTGTTGTCGGCAGCCACACTGCTGCATCTCATCTTTATTTCCATCCCCGAAGAGCATATTGTGCATGATGCCAATCTCAAAAACACGCAGATCGATTTCCGTGGTGCATTCAGGGCTATTCATTATGTGCCCGGTTTACTGGCTCTTATTTTCTTTACCACTTTCAATAATTTTATTGGAGGTGCCTTTGCTGTATTACTCGATCCCTACGGATTGACCCTTTTTCCCGTAGAGGTATGGGGAATTATTCTCGGATTTACCGGCATTGGTTTTATCATAGGCGGTCTATTGATAGGAAAGCTGGGGTTGGGAAAAAAACCCCTTCGTTCATTACTGACAGGTTATGTGATTATAAGTCTGATCAGTATCTTCTTTACACTGCGTGAGTGGCCCGTGCTGTTTGTGGGAGGTATGTTTCTCTATATGTTAATCGTACCGTTGGTAGAGGCCGGAGAGCAGACCATTATACAGACAGTCGTGCCATTGTCTAAACAGGGGCGTGTGTTTGGATTCGCTCAGACAGTGGAATCTGCAGTTACTCCCATCTCCATCTTCATAATAGGTCCATTGGCTCAATCATCTATCATCCCGTATATGGAAAGTGGTGCGGGAAAACTGACCTTTGGATGGTTGCTGGGGGAAGGAAGCACACGTGGCATCGCACTTACGTTCGTCTTTGCAGGGCTGTTTATGTTCATTTTGTCACTGCTCGCTTTCCGAACGAAAGCTTATCACATACTCTCTTCATCCTATGAGAAAAATAGTCAGAAGGAAGCATGATCTGCCCCCCCACTTCTTGCTTTTCATCACAGCTCTTTGGCCAGTTTCAACCACTTGAAGTTGGCGCGTTCCAGGGAAATATCCTCCCATGAGTCCACATGAAATTCAAGACAGACAGCCGAGGCGGTGGGAAGGTTATCGAGCCGCACCCCTAAATCATTGATCAGGTCGGTTACTCCCGGGTTGTGACCAACGTAGAGGCAGCTGCTCACCGTATCAGACAACTTGTGGAGGTTATTCATAATCCATCCTGATGGAGCGAAATAGAGGTTCTGGTCAGTCTGAATCTCCTCTTCAGGATAACCGATACGCTGTGCGGCAAGGATAGCCGTCTCATGTGCTCTTCTTGCCGATGAAGCGAGTATCAGGTCGGGCATACCCGTCCGCCCGAGGATGAACTCACCCATGCCGGCAGCATTCCTGCGACCACGTTCTGTAAGTATACGATCATAATCATCCTTTGCCATGGTATCCTGTTCCGCTTTCCCGTGACGGAGTATAATAAGTTGTTTCATCTGGTTTTTAATCTTTTTATTAGGGTATATGCCACATGCGATGAACATCTGCAGGTTAGAGACGATTCAGATGCATGTTTCATATGATCGTTTCGGTACTTTTGTTGCTTATCTGAAAAATATTAATCCGCAAAATTACGGATAATTTTTCATATTGAGGCTTTTTAGCATAATTGCTTGCAAAAGACAGCAGAGAAAATGTTTATCCGCATCCATCAAACCTTTATACCTACTTTTGTGTTCTAACATAAACAACCGAACTATGACCAAAAAGATCGCAAAAACAATCGGCATAATAGCTGCAGCTATTCTCCTTTTGTTGATAGCGGGATATCTCTATCGTACATTTTTCACACCCACCTATGCCGTAAACGGCAATATGCTGGGTGTGATGTTCTTCGGACTGCTTATCGGTGGAATAATCACCTACCTCATTTTTCAGCTCAGGAGTGCACGTAAAGGGCGTTCCGGTATAGTTACGAGCTCACACACAGTAGTGGAGAGCATCAAAAAAGTGTTTAAGATTGTGGTGGCAGAAGGTCAGTTGAATGAGATTTACAACTACGAGAACACGAAGAAACTGCTCAAATTCATCCCCTCCACCAAAAAAGCGTTGGTGATTGTACGCGCAAGGGTGTTGATCGGGTACGATGTGAATAAATGCAAATGGGAGATCAATGAAGAGAACAAGCTATTGCGTTTGATTGATTTCCCGAAACCGGAGATTTTCTCCGTTGAAACCGACTTTGACTATTACTATTTCGAGGATGATCTTTTCAATTTTATCGGCAGAAAAGACTTGCAGCAGATACAGGAGCTGGCGAAAGAGCAGGTAAGGAAAGCAGCGCTCAGTAGCGGGCTGATGAAGATTGCATCTGATCAGATGAAAATGCTGCTCGAGGAGGTGGTGACAATGAACAACTGGAATATTGAGAACAGCGGGCTGATAGATGATTACGCATATCTCCCTGAGCCGGAAGAAGCGGAAGATGCAAAAGAAGAAGCCGAGGCTACATTAATAAAGAGTAATATTTTCGATAAGGCAATCAATCTGTTCAAACCATAAACAGACTCACTCCATTGAGATGCCACCTTCATTATCCCAATCTCAATAAATCAGGGGGGTATTAATCCCAGCTAAGTATCACTTTCCCGCTCTGTCCGCTTTCCATCACCTCGAACCCTTTCCGGAATTCATCGATGCTGTAACGGTGGGTAATGATGGGAGATAAGTCAATACCTGATATGATCATCTGTTCCATCTGGTACCATGTCTCCCACATCTCACGACCGTAGATCCCTTTCAGGGTGAGTGCCTTGAAGATGATCTCATTCCAGTCGACTGAGGTGGTGTTGGGCAGGATACCCAACAGTGAGATCTTGGATCCGTTGTACATGCTGGCGATCATCTCGCGGAAGCCCGCCGGCGAGCCGGACATCTCCAGTCCCACGTCGAAACCACGCATGCCCAGATCTTTTACTGCCTGTGCGATGGTCTCCCCCTTCGAAGGGTTGACGGTGACGGTTGCACCCATTTTCCTGGCAATATCCAGGCGATATTCACTCAGATCACTCACCACGATGTAGCGTGCGCCGGCAAAACGACAGATGGCGGTAGCCATGCTGCCTATCAGACCTGCGCCGGTGATTAGTACATCTTCGGCAATCAGTGGGAACGACAGCGCCGTATGTGTTGCATTTCCAAACGGATCCATGATGGATGCAATCTCATCGGTGATGCGCGGATCGAGCTTCACCACATTCGCTGCAGGCAGTGAGAGGTACTCGGCAAAAGAGCCGTCCCGGTTGACCCCCACGCCGATGGAGTTCTCACAGACGTGCAGCTTACCGCGGCGACAGTTACGGCAATGGCCGCAGGCAATATGTCCTTCACCCGTCACACGGTCGCCCACCTTCAGGTTCTCCACACCGCTGCCCATATCCACGATCTCACCCACATACTCATGACCGATGGTCATGGGTGTTTTAATCGTTTTCTGCGACCAGTCGTCCCATTTATAAATATGCAGATCGGTGCCGCAGATAGCTGTTTTCTTTATCTTGATAAGTACATCATTCACACCGGTGGAGGGAACAGGCACATCCTCCATCCAGATACCTTTTTCAGGACGTAATTTCACTAATGCCTTCATTATTTTGAGCTTTCAGCTGTCAGCTCTCAGCAGTCAGCTTTTTTGCTGAAAGATTCGCCGGACAGCGGTTTGGTTTGTTAAATGATTCCCAGTTTTTTTCCCACTTTGATAAATGCGGCAATCGCCTTGTCGAGATGTGCAGGCTCATGTCCTGCTGAGAGCTGTACACGGATGCGTGCCTCCTCTTTCGGTACGACGGGATAGTAGAAACCTGTCACATAGATACCCTCTTCCAGCAGCTCGGCAGCGAACTGCTGTGAGAGCTTCGCATCATACAGCATCACGGCACAGATAGCCGATTGTGTTGGTTTTATATCAAACCGGGCCTCTCTCATCTTTGTCACGAAGTAGTCCACGTTGGCATGCAGTTTATCCTGCAGATGATTGGACTCCTGCAACAGGTGAAAAGCTTCCACTCCCGATGCTGCGACCATAGGAGGGATAGAGTTGGAGAAGAGATAGGGTCTGGAGCGCTGGCGCAGCATATCGATGATCTCACTGCGTCCCGTGGTGAACCCACCGATGGCACCGCCGAAAGCCTTCCCCAGCGTCCCGGTGATCACATCTACCTGACCCATCACGTCGTACTTTTCAGTCACACCCTTTCCGGTATGTCCAACCACACCGGCAGAGTGGCTCTCATCCACCATCACCAACGCGTCATATTTCTCCGCCAGCGCCATGATCTTGTCCAGGGGAGCTACATTTCCGTCCATCGAGAAAACACCGTCGGTAACAATGATACGAAAACGCTGAGCCTGTGCCTCTTTCAGTTTATCCTCCAGATCAACCATATCGGCGTTGGCGTAACGATAACGTTTTGCCTTGCATAGACGAACACCATCGATAATAGATGCATGGTTCAGTGCATCTGAGATGATGGCATCCTCACCGGTAAACAGAGGCTCAAACAGACCGCCATTGGCGTCGAAACAGGCAGCATAGAGAATCGTATCGTCGGTATGAAAAAAATCACTGATGATCTTCTCCAGCTCCTTGTGATAATCCTGTGTACCGCAGATAAAACGTACCGACGACATGCCATAACCCCGCTCATCGAGTGCCCTCTTGGCTGCATCGATCAACCGGGGATGATCAGAGAGTCCCAGGTAGTTGTTGGCACAGAAGTTCAGTACCTTCTGCCCCGACTCCACCTTGATCTCCGCTCTCTGCGGAGTTACAATGATTCGTTCCTTTTTGTAAAGGCCTGCTTCTTCTATGGCTTTCAGCTCAGCCTGCAGATGGTGTTGCATTTTTCCGTACATGGTTAATTATTTTATCAGTTATCAGTTATCAGTTATCAGTTATCAGTGATCAGTGGTCAGCTTTAATTTTTCATTCTTCATTCTTCATTCTCCTCTGTCTCGTCGAGTAAAGAGGGTGGTAGTGTTTTTTTTACTTTCACACCCAGCTCACGCAGTTTCTCTGCCTGTCCTATCAGGTTCCCCCTACCCGACTTCAGTTGTCTGTAAGCATTCTCATAACTTCGTTTAGCCCTGTCGATATGTGTTTCGATATCGGTGAGAGAAGCTGTGAAATTAACGAATTTATCGTAGAGGGCTGCACCTCTTTCGGCAATATCCAGTGCATTGCGGTTTTGGTATTCCCGCTTCCAGAGATCTACAATCATTTTCAATGCAGCGATAAGGTTGGTAGGACTGATCAGCAGTATCTTCTTATCGTAAGCATATTGCCAGAGGTTCTCCTCATGCTGTAGTGCCAGCAGATAGGCCGGCTCATTGGGAATGAACATCATCACAAAATCGAGCGTGACAGCGTAATCCTGGTAGCTCTTGCGGCTCAGTTCATCAATGTGCTTACGCACGGAACGCAGATGATCACGGATCTGTTTTTTCTGCTCTTCGTGATTGTCTGTACCTGCATAATTGGCATAGGCGGTGAGTGACACCTTGGAGTCGATGATCACCTTACGGTCATCGGGATATGCGATGATCACATCCGGCTGCATCTTAGAGCCATCCTGGTTGATATGGAAATTGCCGTCGGGATCTTTCAGGTACTCCTGTGTAAAATACTCACGTCCTTTCACCAGTCCCGAACGTTCGAGGATGTTCTCCAGGATCATCTGTCCCCAGTCGCCCTGTGTTTTGGCATTACCCCTGAGTGCATTGGTCAGGTTGGTGGCTTCGGCGCTGAGCCTGTCATTCAGCTCCCTCAGATTCTTCAGCTCCTGACCCAGTGAGAAACGCTCCTTCGCCTCGGTGACATAGACCTCTTCCACTTTCTTCCGGAAAGAATCAATATTCTCTCCCAGTGGCTTCAGAATAGTATTAAGGTTCTCTCTGTTCAGATTGGTGAACTTTTCGGTTTTCTCCTCCAGTATCTTCGAGGCGATATGCTCAAACTCCAGATTGAACTGTTTGCGTATTTCACCGATCTCCTCTTTCTGTGTTTCCAGCTTCTCGAGCAACGATCTGTTCTCTGCTGTGAACGATGCCAGCGATCTGTTTATTTCATTGTACGCATCGGTTCTAATTTTAAGCTCTTCCCTGTAACCGGCTATATCATCCAGACGGCTTTGAATGGTTTCATGGGCGGCATTCAGATTGGCCGTGAGTTCGGCTATTCTCGCTTTTAACAGAGCCAGTTCAGTGTTCAATGCATTATTCTTTAGCCAGACATCATCATAATCGCTTTTAGAAACCCTGTTTGATTTCGTTAGCAGCGTGGCGATGATCCAGGCCAGCATTCCGCCTACCACAAAACTGATAACAAGATAAAGAAGATCCATATTTTGTTTGATCTAAGTCACTTCTTTCGTCCCATAAAAGATGGGCTACGCTTATTTTAAGCTCTTGAGAACATGTCCCATTCTGTTCTTTTTTGTCTCCATATAATAATGGTTATATTGATTGGGGGTAATCTCCAAAGGTACATTCTCCACCACCTCCAGTCCGTACGATTCCAGACCGATCCTTTTCGTGGGGTTATTGCTCATCAGCCGCATTTTCTTCACATCCAGGCTCCGCAAGATCTGAGCTCCCACACCATAATCTCTTTCATCGGCCTGATAACCGAGATGCAGGTTCGCATCCACTGTATCTAGTCCCTGCTCCTGTAGCTTGTATGCTTCCGCTTTGGCCATCAGACCAATACCGCGCCCCTCCTGGTTCAGGTAGACCACCACGCCTTTCCCCTCCTTTTCAATCAGCTGTAATGCTTTGTGCAGCTGCTCTCCACATTCGCAGCGCATGGATCCGAAAATATCACCCGTCATACAGGATGAGTGTACACGTACAAGGATAGGCTCATCGTCATGCCACTCCCCCTTTATCAGAGCTACATGCTCCTGTCCGGTAGCTTTTTGCAGGAATGGGATCATCTTGAAATCACCGTAACCGGTGGGCAGCTGAACAGCTTCACCTCGCTCAATCAGCGACTCTGTCTGAAGGCGGTATTTGATCAGATCAGCTACCGAAACAATTTTCAGATTGAATTTATGGGCCATCTCCATCAACTCGGGCAGACGTGCCATGGAGCCATCCTCGTTCTTTATCTCGGCAAGGGCACCTGCAGGGTAGAGTCCTGCCAGTCGTGCAAAATCGATGGTTGCCTCCGTGTGGCCTGCCCTGCGTAACACCCCTCTGGTCTGTGCACGGAGAGGAAAGATATGGCCGGGTCGCCCAAAATCCTCGGGAGCAGTCTCCACACGTGTAAGTGCCAGAATAGTCTGGGCCCTGTCGTATGCTGATATACCGGTGGTACATCCATGTGTCAGCAGATCAATGGAGACGGTGAAGGGCGTTGCATGCATGGAGGTATTATGTGTTACCATCATCGGGAGCTCCAGCTCCTCGGCACGTTCCTTGGTCACCGGTGCACAGATAAGGCCGCGCGCATGTGTCTCCAAAAAGTTTATTTTCTCCGGAGTGATACACTCAGCTGCGATGATCAGATCGCCTTCGTTCTCCCTGTCTTCGTCGTCAACCACAATAATGAAATTGCCATTACGTATCTCCTCGATGGCTTCTTCTATGGTGTCTAAAGTAAATTTTTCTTGCATTTATCTAAATTTATTTCTTACGCTATTACAACATCTCCCGGGGCTTGAGCGCCCTCAATTATTCCAATCAATTCACTGCTTAACCGCTGAATAGCTCTCAGGTCATTCTTGATCCTGATTTCAAACGGTTTGGACAACAGTCTTAACAGAATCCCTACAGGGAACAGATACATACTTATCTTGGCCGGGGATGAGTTGGCTTTGAACGGACGCACATTATTGATTAAAACAGGGAACTCCTCCGCCTTTGCCAGCTCCTCCAGCTTGCTGGAGTTGGAAAGCTGATTGAGCACGATCTCCATACCGCTTTTGATGGAGTGCAGCTCTCTGTCGTATTCTCTGTCTGTCCAATATGTTTTATAGGTTAAACGATCATATTTCTCCATGAACAGATCAATCTCATCCGATAACTCCAGTAAGGAGCTCTTTATCTCCCCGTAATCAGGTCTGTCTATAATCACACTCTTTACCTGGTATTTTCTTTTTTCACGCAGGAAGAACAACCGTTTGAAGAAAACAATATAGGTGTCCGCATTCATGATAACTGAATCGTTCATCGCCTTGTGTGTAAGGAAAATCCCCACAGGTAAAAGGATGAGTGAGCTGAACCACATCCCGAACCAATGAGCCCAGATGCCATCACGCGTCATCTTGTAACCCACATTTTCAACAATATAATAAATAATGAACAGGGCGACCGAGATCACTATGGGCGTACCCAAACCACCCTTTCTCACAATTGATCCCAGGGGCGCTCCAATAAAAAAGAAGATCAGGCATGTGAATGGAATGGTGAATTTACGGTGCCATTCCACCCAATGTCGGTTGATGGTCTTCTGTGTTGTTGTTTTGTTGAGTGATCGGAAGAGAAACTCATTGCTATTGTTATCTGCTTTCATAAAAGCACTTTGCAAAATTGTGGACTGTTCGGGCAGTTCTTTCGATTGTAACAGGGTGTCGGGTTTAGGCACCTCCAGCGCTGTGTGTTGTGCGAGCAGGATGATTGAGTCCTTCTGTTTTGCAGGATAACTGTTCCTGAATGATAGATAGGAGTTTGTTTTCATCATCTTCCGGTCTATCCTGTTCACACTATCCATAATCACGACCATTGAGTCGATGGAGGTACCTAACTCAGACAGATTCTTGGAGACATAATTGCTCGTTGAACTACCCTCAATAACCTCTTCCCCCATACGGTTGAAATTGGCGTCATAAGAAATCATCATCGTTTTCACATCGAAATTCTCCCTTGCATAGGGAACGAAATCGCTTGTACTGCGGGAGGTGGGTCCCTCTGTATAATTGCGAAACTGCTGACCGCTGAACATGGTGAAGATGAGCATTGTCTTGTCCTCGGTCATATTCATCCTTGCCGAATCACAGACAATCACAGCCATATTATTGAAACCGCTCGACACGTCATATATTAACACATCATACAACATGCCGGTTTTTTGATTTTTCTTTTCCACATAGAGATTATAACCATCAATCTCCTTGTAGAAAACACCTTCCGGCACATCCAGTTCGGGTGAGGCCTGACGAATAGATATGAGGAGTGAATAGAATTTGGTCTGTATTTTAGGAATGGCATTATTCTGGAAGAAGAAAGCACCCACACTGATGAACATAATGAGTATGATGAGTGGTTTCATGGTCTTCAGCAGGGGTACACCGGCCGATTTAATGGCCAGCAACTCCAGGTTCTCACCCAAATTACCAAACACCATCAACGATGCCAGCAGGATGGCTAACGGCAATGCCATCGGGATAAGGTTCAAAGCTGCGTAGAAGAACATCTCCCCGATCACATCAAGACCTAGTCCCTTGCCAACCATATCCTCTACATATTTCCACAGAAATTGCATCAACACCAGAAAGAGGCATATGGCAAAAGTCATCAGAAAAAGCGGGATAAAGGTCTTTAAAACATAGCTGTACAACCGCTTTATGTGGAAAAATCTACTCATCGGGATCGAACAAAAAGAGAGTCGTTTTATTTTATGACAAAGATAATAAAATCAAACGTACAATTGTCGTTTCAAAAAGGTAAAGATGATTAAACGTGGTGGTAATAATTATATATCCGGTCAGATACCTAACCTTCTTTTCATCTCTTCAACCTGTGTTTCCCACAAAGCGATGGCATCACCCTTCTCATCGGGTTCTGCAAAATCGGTTACCTCTAGTGTCATATCACCCGAAAGATCCAGTTTGCGCAGAATGAACTCAAAATAACAATCCTCCTCCTCTTCGTCGATCCACTTGTAACGGATGTACGATTGTGGTTTCCTGGCCAGAATAACTGCCTGATTGTTGGATTTCCCCCAGGTGAAAGAATAAATTGACTCGTTTTCATCCATCGACACCTCGTCGGCAAACCATTCTGAAAGTCCGTCAATCTGGCTTATCATGCGCCACATACTATTCTGGGTTGCGTTTCCCATAAGGAACTCGATATGAAATTTTTCTTTTGGCATCTATTTTTAAAAATCTGGCTCACAATATACAACTTTTTTTTGATTTTGATTGTAAAACCACCCATTAATTCTGATAGAGGGAAACTTGCCAGTAAAACCAATCTATCAGCAATTAATAAAAAAGAGACCGTCCTTTTTTGGAGACAGCCTCTTAGTAATATTTAACAGATCTGAAGTTATGAAACAGGAATATACTCCACGAAAGCTTCAATCGCTTCATAAGAAGCCAATCCCAACTTCCAGTATGTATCGGCTGTAGATCGGTTACGCTCTTCCGATCGTTGCCAGAACAACCGCTCATCATCACCCAGGAAAGGAGCGCTCTCCATCTGTGACTGATGCTTCAGAATTGCATTTCTCTTCTGTCTGAGCTCTTCAGGTGAGAGGGGTACAGCCATCTCTATATGATCTATCTCCCACTCCATCCAGGCACCGCGATACATCCAGATACGGCAGTCGCGGAACCACTCATCCTCTTTTACCAGGTCTACTGCTCCCAGTATGGCATCGAGACAGACCTTGTGCGTTCCGTGCGGATCGGCCAGGTCACCAGCAACATAGATCTGGTGGGGTTTGATGGTCTCAATAAAATCTTTCACGATCATCATATCCTTTTCGGAGATGGGGTTCTTTTTTATTTTCCCGGTTTCGTAAAAGGGAAGATCAAGAAAATGCACATTCTCCTGTGCAAGGCCCACGTATCTGTCGGCAGAACGTGCCTCTTCACGGCGTATCCTTCCCTTGATGAACAGGATATCGGGTGTATCAATATCATCTCTTGTCTTCTCATACATGAGATAATGGCGTATACTATCATATTTTTCAAGTAACCCCCTGTTTTCAGGATTGAATTTCTTGCGCATACTGTTTAATACCGAGATGTAACGTATCACCTCCTCATCACCCACAGCGATATTCCCCGAGGTCTGATAGGCCACGTGAACCTCATGACCCTGGTTAACCAGTCGCTGGAACGTTCCACCCATCGAGATCACATCGTCATCGGGATGAGGACTGAAAATTATCACCCTTTTCGGGTAGGGATTGGCTCTTTCAGGACGATAGGTATCATCCGCATCCGGCTTTCCACCGGGCCATCCGGTGATAGTATGTTGCAAATCATTGAATATCTTGATATTTACATTGTAGGCCGATCCGTAGAGTGTGATCAACTCACTCAGACCGTTATCGTTGTAATCCTTGTTTGTCAGCTTAAGGATGGGTTTATCCACCACACCACAGAGCCAGACAATGGCCCTGCGAATCAGTTTACTGGTCCATTCACAATTGGTGACGAGCCAGGGACGACTGATACGGGTAAGCTCCGAAGCAGCTGACAGATCCACATATACCTTTGTTTCGGGGTGTGTCTGCAGTACTGAGCCGGGAACCATCTCGCTCACAGCTCCTTCCACAATATCCTTTATACTCTCCGCTTTCTGTTCACTCCAGGCTACCAGTGTGATTTTTTTCGCATTCATCATATCGGAAAGACCCATTGTGATGGCGCTCACCGGCACTTTATCGAGTGATCCGAAGTTATGCGCAATATCAGCCCTTGAATCACCATCGAGCATGACCAGGCGTGTTTGCGAGTGGAGACTACTACCCGGCATGTTGAATCCCACGTTACCTTTACTACCCAGCCCCAGCAACAAGTAATCAAGCCCTCCCTTATCATTAAGATTCTTTTCGAACGCTTCACAGTTCTCAGCGATAAGATCCTTTTCTGTTGTTGCATCCGGCGAGAAAATATTTTCCGGATCCATATCAATCTGATTCAACAGCACATCTTTCAACATCTGGAGGTTGCTGAAAGAGAAATCCATCACAGGATAAAACTCATAGGTGTTAAAAACCACAAGATTACTGAAACTAACATTCTGTTCTCTGTGTATTCTAACCAGCTCCTCGTAGACAGGCAACGGTGAAGCACCGCCACTTATACCCAACACAAAAGGTTCTCCTTTCTGTTGCTTCTGCATCATTTCATTCACGATATCTTTCGCAACCTTCTGCGCTGCACTCTTTGCCACTTCAAAAATAGCTACCGGCAGCTTTTCATACCGCGCAAGATTATACTCTTCAAAATCATTCTCCGGTTTGTAATACTTTTTGGGAACACGATCAAGCGTAATATGCGAACTCAGATCCAATCTCATAGTTATCATTTATTAAAACATTTTTTTATTATCTATTATAACACCTTTCGAGGCGACAAGTTTCAATTTTAACAATTAATCATTCTCAGGCATCTCAACCGATGCTGCAAGCCCTCTCTGCAGATCCAGTTTGCGGGTTATACGCGCGTAAAAGAAAAGGGCGATGGCTGAGACAGCACCTATACCAACGAAGACATACCAGATATAGTGTGCATTTTCCGTCGCTGCGGCATACCTCACCGTGTCCACTATCCCTGCATCATTCATGAAGAGACGCGGATCGGGACAATATCTATCGAGCAGGAATCCCGACAGCCCGAAGGCAAAGAGGAAGGAGAAAAAAGAGTGGAGATGACTGAATCCCAGGTACAACCCCTCTTCTCCTTTTGGTGCCTGCAGTGAAAAGAACTCCAGGTAACGTGGGGAGATAAAACACTCGGCAATCGCCTGGAACGCAATACCCACAATCATCATAAAAGCAATGGGATGCAATCCCAGGATGTACGCCTCGCCGACCAGGTTTCCAAAGGACATGATCAATGCCGACAGAGGGATGATGATCATGCCGATCATCATGGAGTTGATGGCACTACGTTTCTTCATCAGAGAGGTGACCAGGTTGACCATCACAAATACAACAAGGGGATTCACGTTGGCATACCACCCGGGAGAGGCATTATCGCCGATCATGCGTATCACATACTTGGGCATGGTGGCATACATCTGACTCTGTATCATCCAGAAACCGCTCACGATGATGATCAACAGCATCAGACGACCGTTGAGCATCACTTTCACCATTGAACGGCCGATCTCCAGGAAGCTTTTCCCTTTCCCTTCTGTCTTGACAGATTTGTAGAAGAGATAGACAGCAATCAGGGCCAGTAGCGTCATCGCTGCCGAGAAATAGTTCAGATAGACCAGACCCTGGTCACCCATGCTTCTGCGAAGCGGATCCACGACGGTCTTACCGGTGAAAGCACCAATATTCACCATCATATAAAAGAGGGAGTAGCCGCGGGCTCTGTTCTCCGGTGTCGTTTCACGGGCAACCGTGCCGGAGATCACCGATTTGATGAAGGCACCCCCTATCACTACCAGAATCAGCGGAGCGATAATCGACCAACGCAGAGGGCTCTCCTGCAGCCCCATGTATGTAGTGGTCATCTCATAATCCACCAGCCCGGCACTCTCCAGCATCGTCGGAAGGACACCGAGGCCGGCGTAACCGACCGTAAGCAGGGTGAAAGCAAGAATGATTGCCGTGCGGAAGCCGATCTTATCGGCATAGGCTCCGGCAAACAACGGCAACAGATAGAGCATGGCTGAGAACAACCCCGCGATCACACCTGCTTCAATATCTGAAAATCCCCAGACATTCGACAGATAAAGGGTGATAACGATAAAAACGGCATAGTAAGCCAGTCGTTCAAGCAGTTCAACGAAATTTGCAACCCAGAATGGTTTTGAAAATTTAGCCATCAGCGATGAGTTAGTTGTTAAATATCATATATTTTATTAAAGCACGCAAAGTTAAAAAAAATAATTAATAATAGGAGAGCCGGAGCACTGTAAAAATAGATGAAGTGAGTCTTTTCACTCCAAATCAATCACAGTGATTCCGGTGCCACCAAACTGTATATGCTCATCCTGAAAATTCGCCACACCATTCACCGTGGCCAGGTATTCACGGATGATCTGTCTCAGGGCGCCACTGCCTGTCCCGTGCAGGATACGCACACGGGCAACACCCAGCTGTATGGCGTCATCAATAAAATAGATCACTGCCTGCAACGCTTCATCACCGCGCATGCCGCGTACATCAATATCCTGCCTGAAGGTGAGCTTGCGTTCGTGCATATAATCACGGGTGTTGGAAGCCTGTTTTTCTCTTTTTATCTGATTGTTGCTCACCCGCTCCAGCTTATCCAGCGGAACAGTTGTTTTGATCATCCCGAAGGCGACGGTCGCTTTTTTTCCGGAGATCTCGATAATCTCGCCAACTGAGGACTGTCCTTTCATCCGTACGGTTTGACCCACGGCGGATTTCACCTCACCATTCACCTGTCTGGTTGCAGCTGCAGCCCTGTTTTTTTTTGTTTTTTCCCGCTTTACTGCTTCTTCCGTCGGTTCAGCGGTTGAACCGACCTTCTCTCTGAACAGACTCAGCGATTGACGTGCCAGCCTGGTCGCATCTTTATCGGCTTTCGTCTCCCTGATCTCACGGATGGTGTTCTCAATGCGGGCATTACTCTCTGCCAGCAGCTGCTCCGCCATTTTTCTGGCTTCAGCCAGGATCTCTTTTTTCTGCTTGTCGATCACTTCGAGATCATTTTCGTATTTCGATGTCACCTCTTCGAGATGCTTGCGTTCGCGACGTATCTCATCCCGTTTGCGCTCCCAGTATCTGCGATCACGTGAGATATCCTGCAGGTACTTGTCCATGTTGATATACTCGCTGCCCACGATCTCCGACGCTTGTGCGATGACCCCTTCCGGCAGTCCGATCTTGCGAGCGATCTCCACGGCGAACGAGCTGCCGGGGTTGCCGATGGAGAGACGGAACAGTGGCTGCATCTCATGCCGGTCGTATAGCATTGCACCGTTCACCACACCCTCGTGCTCGTTGGCGAAGTGCTTCAGGTTCTGGTAGTGGGTGGTGATCACCCCGAACGACTGCTGCTGGTTGAACCTGTCGAGCAGTGCTTCCGCTATGGCAGCACCTATCTGCGGCTCAGTGCCGCTACCGAACTCATCGATGAGCAACAGCGATTGATCATTGCAGTGCCGTTCGAAATACTTCATGTTCATCAGGTGCGAGCTGTAGGTGGATAGGTCGTTCTCGATGGACTGTTCATCACCTATATCAATAAAGATATCGCTGAACATCCCCACCCTTGAGTTTTCTCTCAACGGTATAAGCAACCCGCACTGTACCATGTATTGCAGCAGTCCGACGGTCTTAAGGCAGACCGATTTACCTCCCGCGTTGGGGCCCGATATCACCAGAATCCTGTTCTTTCCTTCCAGCGTGATATCGAGCGGCACTATTTTTCTGTTCTGCTTCTTCAGCGAGAGATAGAGCAGAGGATGCACCGCCTGCACCCAGTCCATCTGCTGTCTGTTATCCAGTGATGGCCTGATAGCATTTATCTGCAGTGCGAAGGAGGCTTTGGCCCGGATGAAATCGATCTTCGCAAGGAACTCGTACGACTCAAGCAGATCGGGCAGGAATGGACGCAGGTAGTTGGTGAAATCGGTCAGTATCCTGATGATCTCCCTCCGCTCATCACCCTCCAGCTCACGGATACGGTTGTTGGCCTCCACCACCTCCGACGGTTCAATGAAGACTGTTTTACCCGATGCCGACTCATCATGGACGATCCCCCTGATCTTTCGCTTGAACGAGGGGTTCACCGGTATCACCAGCCTCCCGTCGCGCATGCTGGGCGATACATCTTTCTCCACGTAACCTTCAGCCTGCGCCTTACGCAGGATAGTGTTCAGGCTCCTGGAAATACCGTTGGCTGTGGATGTGAGCTCACGACGGATATCAGATAACTTTGCGGAGGCATGGTCTTTTATCTGTCCAAAACCATCGAGTATAGTGTCAATCTTTTTTGTGATCTCTGGATAGGTAATCACGTTCCCTGTCAACGCAAGCAGATGCGGGTATTCGGGTGTTTTATCCTCGTTGCGATGCAGAAAAGCGACAATACCATTGATGGTCTGCAGTGACCGGCGCAGCTCAAACAGAGCACCTGTGTCGATCCACGAACCCTCAACCCGTGTACGACTCAACACCGGGCGCATATCGTAGAAATGATCGGCAGGGAAGGAGTCCTCCTCCTCAATAATACGGACGAACTCCTCAGTCTGTGAGAGATGTGCCTCTATCTCATCGTAGGAGACAGAGAACTGCATCTCCTCCACCTTCTCTTTTCCCAGAGGGCTGAGGCATCGGTCCGCAATCAGCTGACGGACTCTGTTAAACTCTATTTTCTGCTCGAAATTTTCGGGATAGATCACGTTGTTGAATTTGAAAATCGTGTGACACACAATATTTAGATTGCAAAATTACAATTTTAAACCGAAAAGCGCTATTTTATCTATCCTATCCGCAAAATAATTATCTTTGAAAAACCAATAAAGCAAATGCCTTATGCGAATCCCTGAATAATATCAAAACTGGAGGTTGAGGTAGAATATCTGGCCTCCTTTGCATTGATGGCGCTGGAGTGATTTTTTTAGTTTTACGCCAATTTTTCGGTTTTGATGTTGCAGAATTCAAAAAGATGTTCTACTTTTGCACCTCGAATTTGGGGTTGAAACCCATCTTCACATGTTGGCGAGATAGCTCAGTTGGTTAGAGCGCATGATTCATAATCATGAGGTCGGGGGATCATGCCCCCCTCTCGCTACAAGCTGAAAGATAAACAGTTACATAGTAAAATGTGTAGCTGTTTTTTTATGTCAAAAATCGTAACGCCATCGATTTCATC
>Ga0265294_10002208_pt1 | contig 25752 bp, 27 predicted proteins | sample MunlanPumphouse3_FD_192504 | JGI IMG/M metagenome (GOLD analysis project Ga0265294, IMG submission 192504) | Groundwater microbial communities from a municipal landfill in Southern Ontario, Canada - Pumphouse #3 | ecosystem: Environmental > Aquatic > Deep subsurface > Groundwater | place... | reverse complement strand
TGGACGGGGGGTTGAACCCAAACGGCTACCTCACCGTCCTGTACACGATCACAATCTACCTGCTGCAGCTTCCAGCTTGCATGGCATTCTGGAAACCACTGCTCAAGCGGTTCATGGAGAGAAAAACTGATGGATGAGATAATGCGGATCCTTGTACTCATCATACTGGGCCTTGCAGGTATTACCAGATTCCAGGCGAAGAAAACCAAGGACCTCAAAAAGGAGGTCCAGAAAGCCCAGGACACCTTCACGCTCAAGGTGAAGGAAATGGATAGAATCAATGAAGTACAGCAGAAAATCACAGACATCTCACAGGAGAAGTCTCCTGAGAAGATCGAACCTCCTGAAAGTGGCGATGTTGATGGCCGCCTTGCTCGTCTCAACCGCCTGCACGAACATTCCAACAGAGGTGCCGAATGATCCATATCGGGACATCCTCATCTCAATGGTGCCCGAGACGCCAAGTCCCCCTCCCTTCCCGACTCTCCAGTGGTCATACAAGGATGGGAAATACTGCATAGGGGAAAGTGATGCCGACAGGCTCCTTGATTACGGTGAGAAGGGAAGCGCCCTCGTCACCCATGAGCTGGAACAGTACCAAAGGAAGATGCTCCTCATATTGGAAGCGTTGAAGCAAAAACCCTAGGCAATGGACTTGCCTTTTGCCAAAACATACGCAATCAATGCAGCCTGACAAGGAGAATGATGTATGCGTGACTTACAAAAACACAGGCTGGAGGTCCTCAGAAGCCAGTATCCGGCTGGGTGCACCGTAGAACTGGTGAGTATGGATGACGAGCAGTCACCACCGAAAGGGACGAAGGGAAAAGTACTCCACGTCGATGACATCGGGACCATCCACATAGCATGGGAGACAGGCTCGACGCTTGGGATAGTCCCCGGGATCGACATGGTCAAGAAACTGAATGAGGAGATTCCAAAAATCTAGAGGACAGAAGGCATTCCTCCCCTATTTGAGCCGGACTGATGCCTTGACAACTGAAAAGATGGTGAGGAATTTCTTCAGGCTCATCATTGCCCTGGCAGGGGTGCTTTCCTCTTCAGCCTTGATGGCTTCAGCCCAGGCAAGAATGAAGGCCTTCCATTCCATATCCATAGCCTTCGGTCGCAGAAGTTCGGTGGCAAGCTCCGAGGCCTCCCTATCGGTGAGCCTGCGGTCCTGGGTCTGATGCCCTCCGGTCCTAAGGATTTTTCTCTCCCTGCCCACTCGCTTGAAGGGATCATCAGGGTATTTCCTGACACCTTCCAACAGATGGTAGCCGTTGGCAAACGTGCCTAGAAAGCTTGCATATACCTTCTTGACCTCCTGTGCAGAAAGCCTGCTGGAAGACAGCAACAAGGAAGGGCAACTCCCCCACTCCAAACCGAACAGGAGTTGGCAGTCAAATACCACTGACTGGGAATCACCGAGGGTAGTCTTTCCCACCTCGCATATGCTTTGGGAAAAGGGATTGAGCACCATTTGGATGATGGCGTATCCATCATCATCCTCCGATGCTTCCAGTCCGACCACAGTAAGGGTCGGACCATAGAGATCTATAATCCCTCCGCCCAGCATCACGTGGAAGGTCTTGGGGTCCAGCGAATCAAATGTCCTGATTCTGGGCTCTCCGTAGAGGGTGGGTACTGGTTCGGTATTGTCCAAGGTATTCTCCTTTATTTTTGGTTCAGTCACCGATCACTTGCCGAGACGACATGTCAAGCCAAGAGGTGCAAAGATCTTCAGGAACTTCTTGAGACCCATAGCTTTCAGCCCATTGCCCTTCTGAAAACGGATCGCCCCATCCCATGCGGCAAAAAAGGCCTGCATCTCTTTTTTGTTTGCTTCAGGTTCCAACAAGTGGGAAGCCAACTCTGATGCTTCCTCTTCAGTGAGGGGCCGATCCTGAACCTTGGGACGATCAATGCCAAAGGACTCCATTGCTATCCGGATCCTTTCAAAAGGATTCTCCGGAGTCTCCCTCACACTCTCCAGTAGCGCATATCCATTTTCCAAGCTCTGGAAAAATCTCCTGTATATCATTTCAGTAAAGGATTCAGAGAACAGGTCAGGAGGAAGCAGGAATGAAGGGCAACTTCCCCACTCAAGCCCATACAACGGAGAGAAGTCATCTGCAATCGTGCACGTCTCTCCCCTCGTAAAAGTACCCACTTCTTTTACCCATTGTGCGAAAGGATTAAGCATGATCTGAAGGATATTGTACTCCCCTGCAGCGGGCTGTTCTTCTATAACAACACAGGTCAGGGTTGGCCCAAAAGGATTTACAATGGCCCCTCCCATCAGAACAGTGGAGTTCTTCAGGATTGAGGGCCGAAATTTCCTCGTAATCGGAGTCTCATACATTTTCGTCAAAGATGCTTGGTTGCCCATAACGACCTCCAGGATGAGCAAATAATATAGTAGCAATGAGCGATATCCGCTGCACCCATGAATTGCCGGCCGGATATCTGAAAGGATACATTTCTGCTATTGTGCACCAACCCACGCTGAAATTCAAGGATCAATTTCCTGAAAAATGCTCCATAAAAGACCACAAGAAATAATGTATCTTATTTTAATATATAGACTTGCTATATTCTCCTCTTTGAGTGATTAATACAGTACGAAAAAAACACACCAAAGATGAGGTAGACGATGAAGACAGCAAGGTTTGGGATTGAGATAGAGATGACGGGCCTTTCACGCAAGGAGGCAGCAGAGGCTGCCCTCACGGTCCTTGGGGGCGAACTGCTCTATGGCGGGTCCTACTATGACACCTGGGTGCTCAGGGCTCCCGACGGCAGGGAATGGAAGTTCACCTACGACGGTTCGATCAGGTGCGAAAGCCGGGCACACGGGATCAGGACAAGCGCATCAAGGCTGTACAGCGTCGAGCTGGTCAGCCCGATCCTCACCTACGATGCGGACATCGAGACCCTGCAGGAAGTCATCAGGACACTCAGGAAGGCGGGGGCGTTCGCCAACAACTCCTGTGGCATCCATATCCACCTGGACGGGGAAGATCACACACCACGCTCGATCCGAAACTTCCTGAACATAATCTACGCACGCAACGACCTCTTCTACAAGGCTCTGGGCATAGAGGCCCAGAGAGCACGGTACTGCAAGAAGATTGACGGGCACCTGGTGTCGGCCATGAACAGGAAGAAACCGACCACCTTCGGTGCAATCGAGGACATCTGGTACGCCGGGTACCATGGTAACCGCAGCACCCACTACCATGACAGCCGCTACCATTTCCTGAACCTGCACTCCTTCTTCCACGGACACCGCACCGTCGAGCTCAGGGGCTTCAACAGCACACTGCACGCCGGAGAGGTCAGAAGCTACATCGTGTTGGCACTCGCGTTGAACAACCAGGCCCTCAGACAAAAATCAGCGAGCACCAAGAAACCGCAGGCCGAGAACGAGAAGTTCGCTATGCGCACCTACCTCAACCGCATAGGCCTCATCGGCGACGATTTCAAGGCCTGCCGCGAGCACCTCACCAAACGCCTTGCAGGCTCGGGTGCCTGGCGCTTCCGAACGGCCGCCTAAAACACGAGCCGGCAAGTGAAACTGAGGGCGGGACAACCGCCCTTGGGGTGGTAGAAACTGAATTTGAAGGAGCATGTCAATGAAGAAAGTCTATCTGGCATACGGAAGCAACACCAACCTCACTCAGATGGGGCACAGATGCCCTGATGCGGCGGTCATAGGATCAACGGTCCTGAAAGGCCACCGCCTCACGTTCAAGGGCAAACACGGAAACGGGGTTGCAACCATAGAGAAAGAACCCGGCTCGGACATCCCGGTCCTCCTGTGGGAGATTTCCGCTCGGTGTGAGAGGGCGCTCGACCGCTATGAGGGGTTTCCCTACCTCTACCGCAAGGAAACCCTGACAGTGGAACTTGACGGGCAAGAGGTTGAGGCAATGGCCTACATCATGAACGAAGGCCCTACCCCAGCCCTCCCGGGATCCTATTACTACCACACCATCCTTGACGGCTACCTCGACTGCGGCTTTGACGAGGAGGTGCTCAACAAGGCGGTAAAGGGAATTGCGGGGGTATACCATGACTGAGAAAATCAAGGAGCAGATATTGCAGGTGCGTGAAAGCGGCCTGACGAACATGTTCGACATCACAGCCGTCCAGTGGATAGCCGACCAGATGGGACTGTCCGAACTGGCCGCCTACCTCAGCGAAGGCAATACGAAGGAGTATTCGCACTTCCTACTCACAGGGAAAGGCCTGCAAGATCAATCCTCACTTACCCGCCCAAAACCCTGAATCCGACGGTGTATATTTGTTAGTTTGTTCTCTCTAAACAACTTGATATTTACTCCGCATTGAGGGATATATACACCGACAGAAACGACAATGGGGGAAACAACATGTGGCACGAAGGCTCATTGGAGGTTGGGAAGAGCATTTTCCGGTACTGCATCAAGGCGTATGGGGAGGGCTCTGAGTATGGAATCGGCGAGGGAAGGATTTCCAAGCTGATGCTCAAGAGAAAGGGCAAGGTCGTGTGCAACTATGACAGGGGCTGGGATATCAGGCCCCGTGACCAGGACACCCTGCAGGCATTGGAGGAACTGAAAAAAAGTTACAACTGAAAGAACAGGCTCCAATCACATCCAAGGACCCACCGGGTCCTTTTTCTTTGTCCTGAGGAATGGAAGAATGTATGCAAAAACTGAAAAAATACACGCCCACAAGGTTTGCAGCGGAAGGGTCAACCTATGACAAGGGAAAAGCAGATCATGCAGTGAACTTCATCGAGTGCCTGTGCCACACCAAGGGCATCTGGGCAGGAAAGAGGTTCCTCCTCTTGAGATGGCAGGAACAGATCATCCGTGACCTGTTCGGCATCATAAAACCCAACGGGTACCGCCAGTTCAACACAGCCTACATCGAGATACCCAAGAAGAACGGCAAGAGCGAGCTTGCAGCTGCGGTGGCCCTGCTTCTGACCTGCGGCGATTTTGAGGAGCGTGCCGAAGTGTACGGGTGCGCAGCAGACCGTCAGCAGGCCTCTATAGTCTTTGAGGTGGCCGCAGACATGGTGCGCATGTGCCCCTCGCTCAACCGGCGGGTGAAGATACTTGCCGCCACCAAGCGCATCGTCTACCTGCCCACCAACAGCTTCTACCAGGTGCTCAGCGCCGAAGCCTACTCCAAGCACGGCTTCAACATCCACGGGGTCGTATTCGACGAGCTGCACACCCAGCCCAACCGCAAGCTCTTCGATGTCATGACCAAGGGTTCAGGGGACGCACGCACCCAGCCGCTGTTTTTTCTGATCACCACGGCAGGGACGGACACCCACTCGATCTGCTACGAGCAGCACCAGAAGGCCAAGGACATCCTCGCAGGCAGGAAGCATGACAGCACCTTCTACCCGGTCATCTACGGAGCGGAGGAGGAGGATGACTGGACAAGCCCCAAGACGTGGAGGAAGGCAAACCCGTCCCTGGGGGAGACCATCACACTGGACAAGGTGAAGGCTGCGTGCGAGAGCGCCAGGGAGAATCCCGGGGAGGAAAACATCTTCCGACAGCTCAGGCTCAACCAGTGGGTCAGGCAGGCGGTTCGTTGGATGCCGATGGAAAAATGGGACAACTGCTCATTCCCCGTAGACCCGGAGGCCCTCGAAGGGCGTATCTGCTACGGGGGGCTGGACCTCTCCTCTACAACCGACATCACAGCCTTCGTGCTGGTGTTCCCTCCCCGGGACGAGAGCGAGAAGTATGCCGTCCTCCCCTATTTCTGGATTCCCGAGGACAACATCAGCCTCAGGGTGCGGCGCGACCATGTCCCCTACGACATGTGGGAACGGCAGGGCCATATCCAGACCACCGAGGGGAACGTGGTCCACTACGGCTTCATAGAAGCTTTCATCGACGATCTGGGAAAGAGGTTCAACATCCGCGAGATCGCCTTCGACCGGTGGGGGGCTGTGCAGATGGTGCAGAACCTCGAGGGAATGGGCTTTACGGTCGTGCCTTTCGGCCAGGGCTTCAAGGACATGAGCCCCCCGACCAAGGAGCTCATGAAACTGGTACTCGGAGAGAGCCTCGCACACGCCGGCCACCCGGTGCTCAGGTGGATGATGGACAACATCTTCATCCGCACAGACCCGGCGGGAAACATCAAGCCCGACAAGCAGAAATCTACGGAGAAGATCGACGGGGCGGTGGCCACGATCATGGCCCTGGACCGCGCGATCCGCTGCGGGGGCGATACACGGGAATCAGTCTATGACGGGAGGGGAATCCTCTTCGTCTAGCAACAATTGGAGAAGCAAGGCATGGGACTCATTTCCAAGCTTGTCACCAGAACGCGTGACAAGCCACAAAACAGGACCACAGGGTCCTCATACAGCTTCCTGTTCGGAGGTTCAACCTCAGGGAAGGTGGTGAACGAACGCTCGTCAATGCAGATGACGGCCGTCTATGCATGCGTTCGCATACTCGCCGAGGCGATTGCGGGCCTGCCGCTGCACCTCTACCGCCAAGGCGAAGGGTCCAGCAAGCAAAAGGCAAAGGACCATCCCCTCTACACACTGCTGTACGCAGAGCCGAACAGCGAGATGACCAGCTTCGTCTTCCGCGAGACGCTGATGACCCATCTCTTGCTTTGGGGCAACGCCTACGCGCAGATCATCCGAAACGGCAAGGGACAGGTCGCAGCCCTGTACCCCCTGATGCCCAGCCGTATGCAGGTGGACCGAGACAAGAGCGGCAACCTCTACTACCAGTACACCACCAATGCAGAGGATGCGCCCACGATGAAAGGGACGTCTGTAATCCTGGACCCCTCGGATGTGCTGCATATCCCGGGCCTCGGCTTTGACGGGCTTGTGGGGTACTCGCCGATAGCGATGGCCAAGAACGCCATCGGCATGGCGATTGCCTGCGAGGAGTTCGGGGCGAAGTTCTTTGCAAACGGGGCGGCCCCCAGTGGGGTGCTCGAGCATCCGGGAACCGTCAAGGACCCCACCAGGCTGCGCGAGACCTGGCAGGGCCAGTTCGGGGGTTCTGCAAACTCGGGCAAGGTTGCTGTCCTTGAGGAAGGGATGAAATACACACCCATCTCCATATCCCCCGAGCAGGCGCAGTTCCTGCAGACCCGCAAGTTCCAGATCAACGAGATCGCACGCATCTTCCGCGTCCCCCCTCACATGGTGGGGGACCTGGAGAAATCCTCGTTCAGCAACATCGAGCAGCAGTCGCTGGAGTTCGTCAAGTACACCCTCGACCCCTGGGTCATACGGTGGGAGCAGTCGCTCTCGCGGGCACTGCTCGCCCCTGATGAGAAGCAGTCGATGTTCTTCCGTTTCAATGTCGAGGGGTTGCTCAGGGGCGATTACCAGAGCCGCATGACCGGCTACGCGACCGCGCGCCAGAACGGTTGGATGAGCGCCAACGACATCCGGACCCTCGAGGATATGGACCGGATAGCAGAGGAGGACGGGGGCGACCTCTACCTCATAAACGGAAACATGCTCCCTCTCCACAGGGCCGGGGCATTCGCAGACAAGCAGACGGAAACCCAACAGGAGGAGACCGATGAAGAACAGGAAGTTCTGGCTTTGGAAGAACCAGAGCGAAGAAGAGTCGGAGCCAAGGATCCTTGAGCTCTTCGGCACAATCGCCGAGGAGAGCTGGTTCGACGACGACATCACGCCCCAGATGTTCCATGACGAGCTGTTCGCCGGCAAGGGCGAGGTGGTCATATGGATAAATTCACCCGGAGGGGACTGCATCGCAGCGAGTCGCATCTACACCATGCTGATGGACTACAAGGGCCACATCACCGTGAAGATCGACGGCATCGCCGCTAGCGCCGCATCGGTGATAGCAATGGCGGGGACCAGGGTCCTGATGGCGCCCACCGCCCTGATTATGATCCACAACCCCATGACCATTGCCTATGGCAACCACCAGGACATGCAGAAGGCGATCGGGATGTTGGACGAAGTGAAGGAAAGCATCATCAACGCCTATGAGATCAAGACGAACCTGAGCAGGACCCGCCTCGCCCACCTGATGGACAGCGAGACATGGATGAATGCCAACAAGGCCATCGAGCTGGGGTTCGCCGATGCATTGCTGGAGGATGCCAAGAAGGCACTCCCTGCCGCAGCCTATGCGTTCTCAACCAGGGGTGCCCAGCAATCGCTGCTGAATAAGATCAACGACAAGTACGCAGAAGGTTCCGTACAAGGAACTTTTGAAGGGCCCGGAAAAGTTTTTTCCGAGCTTGAAAAAAGACTGGAACTCATCAGACCAAGGTAGGAGAAGACAATGAGCAAGATCAACGACATGCGTGCACAGCGCGCGAAGACATGGGAAAAGGCCAAGGCATTCCTGGACGAAAGACGCGACGAAAAGGGCATCCTCAGCTGTGAGGACACCACCACCTATGAGCGGATGGAACAGGAGATCGTGGACCTCGGCCATGAGATTGAGAGGCAGGAACGCATCGAGGCCTACGAGCGCGAGCTGAACGCCCATGTGGGCACGCCAATCACTAGCCGACCGGATGTCACCGGCAAGGCCGGCCAGAAGACCGGACGCGCCTCAGACGAGTACCGCAAGGCCTTCTGGAACCAGATGCGCCGAAGGGAGAACGCACCTGATCTGCGCAATGCACTGCAGATAGGGACCGATACCGAAGGCGGCTACCTCGTCCCTGATGAGTTCGAGCACACCCTGATCGAGGCTTTGGAAGAGGAGAACATCTTCCGCTCGATCGCCCACATCATCCACACCTCAAGCGGGGACCGCAAGATTCCGGTGTCCGCATCCAAAGGCGAGGCCGCATGGATCGATGAGGAGGGTGCCTACCCCGAGAGCGACGACTCCTTCGGGCAGGTGACCATCGGTGCATACAAGCTTGGCACGATCATCAAGGTCTCCGAAGAGCTGATCAACGACAGCGTGTTCGACATCGAGGGCTATATCGCCCGCGAGTATGCACGGCGTATCGGGGCCAAGGAAGAGAGTGCCTGCTTCACCGGGGACGGCAGCGGAAAGCCTCTGGGCATCCTGGCCTCCACAGGCGGGGCCCAGACCGGCGTGTCCGCAGCCTCCGCAACAGCCCTCACCTGTGACGAGGTCATCGACCTGTATTACTCGCTGCGCTCCCCCTACCGCAAGAATGCGGTGTGGCTGATCAACGACTCCACCGTCAAGGCGCTCCGCAAGCTCAAGGATGGCAACGGACAGTACATCTGGCAGCCCTCGCTCGCATCCGGCACCCCCGACACCATCCTCAGCCGCCCGGTGATGACCTCGGCATACATGCCGGAAATCGCTTCCGGTGCCAAGACAGTGGCTTTCGGGGACTTCTCCTACTACTGGATCGCCGACCGCCAGGGACGGACATTCAAGCGTCTGGGTGAGCTTTTCGCCCCGACAGGGCAAGTGGGATTCCTAGGAAGCCAGCGCGTCGACGGCAAGCTTATCCTGTCTGAGGCCGTCAAGGTCCTCCAGCAGAAGGCGTAAGGGGGAGAGATGAGTTACAACACCAAGAACCATAGGCAGCAGGGCGGGGAGAAGATTCATATCGGGGGTGAGGTTATCCTCGCTCCCGGTGCAAGGCTAAGCATTGATCCGTCAGCCGTCATAGAGGGTTTGCCAAGCGGGGGCTTCACCCCTGCAGCAAGCCAGGACGACAGCACCGCAACCACAGCTGAGGAACTCACTTCCGATTTCAACAGCCTGCTTGCCAAGCTCAGGGCTGCCGGTCTCATGGGCAGCTGACCCCGAACATGAGGTGCCTCCGGCCAGATCGGCTGGAGGCTCCGTCCCATCAAAAGGAGCGCACATGATAGCCAATACGGACATGTTCAACACCTACAGCGGCAACTATGAGGACTCCCCCGAGGCCCTGATGCTCAAGGAGGCGTTCCTCACCTCAGCAGAAGAGATTGTCGTATCCTACCTGGGCTTCAGACCCACCCTACAGGCACACACTGACGTGTTGCTCTCAGGTTCGGGCAATCATAGGCTCTACCTGCCTGCACACAACATCACAACCCTTGAGGGGATAACAATCGGATGTGCCGCCTTGGAGCCCGACCTGTTCGTCCTATGCGACGACCATATCCGCTTCAGGGACAACCGCTCAACCTTCCCCACTGGGAAGGACAACATCCTGACCAGCTACACAGCCGGTTGGGCTAGAGAACAGATGCCGAGCGTCATCACGCTCTCGATCCTACGCATCGCCACCCTCATGCTCAGCGAGACAGGCGGGAACATCGGCCTGACCGGCAAGAGCTTTGCCGACAACAGCCGCACCTTCATCAACTACAGCAACTATCGCAAGTACCTCCAGCCCTTGGACGGGCTGCGCATCATGAGGTTCTGAGCATGCTGGGAAGAAAGAAACATACGACACAAAGCGTTTCGGTCGAGACCGACCTCGCCGAACCCCTGCGCTATCTCCAAAGCCTCGGTGCAAACCGGGACAGGGTGATGAGACGCATTCTGGGTGGGGTGGGAACGGCGGCACGGAGCCAGGTCAGGAAGGCATACAAGAGCTACGGACTCTCCAAAGGCACAGGAGCCCTCTACAAGAGCATCACAAGGAGAGTCCTGCGTAGCGGCAAGGGTGTCATCGTAGAGGCGAAGGCACAAGCGGACGGCAACAATGTCTTCTATGGCTACGCCCTGGCAAAGGGAGCGGAGATCAGGGCGAAGGACGGAGAATACCTGACCTTCCAGAAAGACGGCAAGTGGGTCCGCGTCCACTCGGTGAAGCTGACCGAGCGTGATTTCGTCGCTGCCCCGGTCAAGAAATACCTGGCATCCCCGGCATTCCAGACAAAGCTGGACCAGCTGGTGCAGAGGGAATTGGCGCGCATAGAGAAGGAGAGCAACCGATGAAAACGGAAATGCAGGTGCTCGAGCAACTGAAAGCGACAATCGCCGCCAGGATCAACGACTGTCAGGTATCCGGCGGGGAGGAACTCCCCATCGGACAGATTGACGGGAAAAATGTGGAGATCGATTTTCCCGATGTGGATGCCATGAGGCGCAACACGATGTTCTTCATCCAACCCGATTACCAGAATCTCGAACCGCTTGGAATGGCCAGCGACCTTGCCACCATGCGGGCCACCGTATTCATCCTGTGCAAGGGGGCATCCAACGCCATCCTGGTCAGGCGCGCATTTGCCTGGTACACCGCCCTCTACGTCCTGATGCGGAGCGACCCCACCCTCGACGGATTCATAGAGGACTGCCGGATCACAGACATGGACTACTACCCTGCGGTCACCGCCTCGGCGACTGTCACGGCAATCGAGGCGAGCGTGGAACTGCAGTGGACCAAGGACTTTCAACCATACCAAAAGAGGTAATGCATATGGCTTTTTTTACAGGAACAGGAACACAACTGCAAATAGGCAAGGAGGCCTCATTCGGAGAGGCCGCCACACCGGACACCCTGGTCGACCTGACCAGCGAAGGCATCAAGGTGACAGTGGAGAAAGGGGATGAGGGCTCCCTGTTGGGCAGCAAGACCGCCATGAGCCGCGACCTCCTGGCAGTGACCGTCGAGGGCTCGGTGAGCTTCATCCTCAGACCCGAGTTCGCAGGTCTCATCCTGCACGCAGCCCTCGGAGGTGAGGATGCCTGCACCCAGGAGGGGGACTCCGAACTCAACACCCACACCATTGGCCTGTGCGATGTCAACGAGACCCTTCCCAGCCTCACGTGCGTGGTGGACCGCAAGGCGGCGACCAAGCGCTACACCGGATGCACGGTCTCAGCCTTGTCCCTTGATTTTGCAGCCGGCGACTATGTGAAGGGAAGCATGGACATCAAGGGTACCAAGGAGGAGAACGGAGAGACCAATGCTGCTCTTAAGGGGTTTTCCATACCCTCCTACCGCTGTACCAATGCGACCTTCACCCTCGCAGGCACCATCTACGACATCAGCAGCGCTTCGCTGAAAATCGACAACGCACTGGAGACAGCCCCGCGCACCTATGCATCGGGCCTGTATGCCTCCCAACCCCAGCACGGCAAGAGGAGTGTCACCATCAGCTTCGAGATACCGTACAGCTCCGAGGTCGAGAACCTGAAGGACAGCTACCTGACAAGCGAGGAGAATGCATCTGTAGAGCTCACCTTCTCTTCCCCGAAGGCCGGCCATACGGTGGGCATCTCCCTTTCCCATGTCGCTATCAGTGATGTGGATGCGAATGTCAGCGGAACGGGGATCCTGTCCGCGACAGTCTCAGGGGAAGCCCTTTCGGTAGGGGATGACGAGCCCATCACCATCACCATAACAGACGAGCGAGCCACGCCATACGGAGGATAAGGAAGATGTTCATCAAGACAAAAGACTATGACAAGTGCATCCAGAAGGTACGAATCGAGGTGGGGACCCTGGTGGGACTCGAGAGGGATGACGAGGCATACATCCTGCTCAAGGAGCTGCCCACCCTCGAGATGCTCCGCCTGAAGGAATCCTCCGAAAAGGGGGAGAACGTGACGCTCTCCCTGCTGCGGGAACTGCTGCCGTCCATCCTGGTGGACCACAACTTCTACGAGGATGAGAGCGGAAAGAAAAAAATGAAGGGAGAGGAAGTGGCGTCCCTCATCTTCGAGTCGCTGGACCTGACGGTAAGGGTCGTAAACGAGTATACGCATGCCGGTTTTTTTACCCAAGCGAGGAGGAGCGGCGCAAGATCGCTTCCCTCTGCAGCGAAGTCTTCAACGGAAGAAGGAATGCCACCCTCTACAGGGAATATGGACACTGGCTCTTCTACATAACCGACGTGTACCTGGCTATCTGTGATTCTGAGACCGGGGACTTCAGGCATCTTCCCTTCTCCGGCTCGATCATGGACCAGCCGTACATGACGATGCAGGTGCTCAGGCTCATCCAGCTCAACTACCGCAAGCACCTGCATGACAGGATGAAGAAACTGACAGCAAAGAACTCACGCTAGCCTGCCCTGTGCAGGCTCTTTTTTATTGGAGGAAAAGATATGGCAGCACAAGCAAAGGTCATCATCAAGGGCCAGAACAATATCGGTGGCGCAGTCAAGAGTGCTGCCGGCGATCTGGGAAGCCTCAAGAGTGCTGCCGACAAATTGGGTAAGACGCTGAAGACCGCACTTTCAGTCACCGCCATCGTCGCTTCCGTAAATATGCTGGGCAAAGCCGTAGCAGGGTGTTTCTCCGACTTCTCCGCAGCTGAGCGTTCGTACAAGCAGCTCGCCTTCGCCCTGAAGGACAGCGCCGGGTACGAAAGGGTCACAGACACCATCGCGAGCCTGAGCACACAGACCCTTTCCAGCAAGGCTGACATAGAGGGGATGGTGGCCCAGCTTGCCGCCCTGGGCAAGAGCGCCGAGGAGATAGAAGGGATCTCCCAAGCCGCCGTATATCTTTCCAACGTGACAGGCAAGGACCTCAACGCTTCAATGATGAACCTGTTGGACTCATACACAGGGGCAACCTCAGAACTGGTGAAGCTGGGAATCGAGATCGGAGAGGTTTCCAAGGAAGAACTTGCCCAAGGTGCGGCTGTTGATGTGGTGATTGAGAAGTTCGGCGAATATTCAAGGATGATGGCCGATAACGATACCCAGCAACACCTCGTAAACATGAAGAACACCTGGGGAGATATCAAGCAGCAGGTAGGCGGCATACTCGACTACAATTTCGGGCCATGGCTCGGCAATCTGGATGCGGCTTTCAGTGGGATAAAGACCAACCTGGTGAGCATCATCAACTATGTGGGAGCTGTCATAAAAAACTTTCCACAGGCCTTCAAGGCCGTCCTCTCCACAGTCTGGGAGATGCTCAAGAGAACCTTCGAGTGGGACTCGATCAAGCTCATCATCACTACCACGGTACAGAACATCGGCATCGTGGCCAGTGCAATGCTGAAAGCCGTATTCGAAAGCATACCCAAACTACTGGGTACCGTAGTTGTCGGGATCATCAGCTGGGTCACCTACATCGCGCTGAACATCGAGAGCGCAATCCTCGGTGCGTTCCAGAATGCGGTCAACAAGGCGGGGGACAAGATCCAAGGCACCTGGGTCGGCAAGCTGTTCGGCCTGGGCGACAAGCTGGCCAACCTTGATATGGGGGCAGAAGAAAGCAAAAACGAAGCTACGTTCTACAAGCAACAGGCCGACCGGAGTTTCGAGAACCTGGGACCGCTTTTGCGCGATGCGCTCACCGATGCGATCGATACGGCCCAGACGGTCGTGCTGAACACAGCGGACATGGTGTCTTCCCTCTACGGCGATATCAGTCTTGATTTCAAGAACGCGCTGGATGAGATCGTCGCCCCCGACCTTGAGAGCATTGCCCAGAAAGCAGATGCAGCCGACCAAACCAAGATTCTCAGCCAGATAGCCTCAAGTGGGGAGCAGACGGCAAACTCTTCAGCTGCAACTGCAGAGAACACCAGGAAGACCGATACAAGAATGGGAGACCAGGCGGGCTCCATGCTTTCCGACGGACTCACAAAACACCTCGGGGCAATTTTCGGAGGAATGAGTGGGGGCATCATGGGCATGGTCGCCGAAGAGATGCTGGGAGGGGTCGGGGCCATCATATCAGCTGTCATGCCGATCATAAACCTCATCTTCAACACCCTCTCACCCCTGGGAATCCTGCTGACCATAATCGAGGGGTTCGTCTCGGTGATGGAGCCGGCCCTCACTGCGGTCTTCCAGCCATTGGTGGATGTGTTCTCCTGGATCGGAGAGACCCTGGCAAGCCTCTTCCTACCCCTGTTGGATACAATCCACACCGCATTCGCCCTGGTGGCAAACATCCTCATGGCTGTCCTCTCCCCCGTCCTGCAGAGTCTCGAGCCGATCTTCCTGGTCCTTTCGGGACTCATGCAGGCCCTCTCGCCAATCCTGGTGATGGTAGCCAAGGCATTCACCATCCTGATGAGCCCGGTGCAGTACATTGCAGACCTCTTTTCCTGGCTGGGAAGCTGGGTCAAGCACCTGGGAGGCGTCATCGCCACCGCTGCCTACAACCTGGTGCACCCCTTCAGCAAGAAAGGGTATGCCCCCAGCCCAGGCTCATTCTCCAGTGATGCATTCACCGGCCTCGCAGGCCGACTCGCAAACATAGACGCCATCGCCGACAGCACCAGTGTTGCTAGTGATGCAGTCTCGACATCCACAGCGATAAGCGGTGCAGGGTACCAAGGAGCGACACAGGTGACCATCAACATCTACCAGCAGGCACCGGTGGTGGGCAATGGGGGCATGCGCGCATTCGCCCAGATGATCCGAAGCGAATTCGAACAGCTGGACTACTACGGAGTGACAGGATAAATGCCGACCATCAACAAGCCGTCTCTGCGCCTCACCTTCCTAGGAGGAGACCTTGAGACCGGACACCTTGGGGTGCAGACAGTCACAGACGAACATATCATCCGCCGCTCGGTCACCTTCCACTACCAACTGCTCTCAGGCCTGAAAAGCGCCTCAAACCAAGTGAGCATGCTGCTGGACAAGGACTGTCCGAGCATTGAGGACATCATTGCAACAGAAGGGGATATCAAGGCAGTCCTGAAGGATGGGACGGAGACCCTGTTCACCGGATACCTGTCGACCAACTTCAGCTGGGCTGTCACAGAGAGCGGGAAGCAGGCCCTTGAGATCACCTTGGAAGATATAGGGACCCGCCTGCTGGGCAAGGCGTTCATCACGCGCGGGCACCACCTCTTCAACTGCAGCGCATCAGAGGCTATCAGGACCATCTGTTCTGCTGCAGGGGTCAGCATGTCCGCATCCTGCCTACCCTTGCTCGATACCATCACCAAAGAAGTGGACAGCGACACAAGCTGCAGGGAGCTCCTGGACCAACTGGTCTACGAACTGGGCCACGTGTATCACTTTGATGAGCTGGGCCAGCTCAGGCTGTTCAAAGTGGACTGCACCTCAACCGAGGACATCCCTGTCCTGGATAGGGACGACCTGCATGTGGTGGGCGGCAAAGCCATCACGCTGGGAAAGAAGATACGCCAGTACAGAAGTGCCCGCGTCACCTTCACACGCCTGGGGTCGGCATCAGACTACCTGGTCTACCGCAATACAACAGGACGTGGCGAAGGGCATCCCTATTGCTACATGAAGATTGGACCCGGGGAGCATTTTGACGGAGCGGAGCTCTACACCGCACTTGAGTGGGAAGAAGCCCAGATGGACTCCTTGCGCGATCCAGCCCTGATTGAAGCTTGTAATGCAGAAAGTGAAATACTCATCGTGGGAAGCAACAGGATCATTTCAGTCTCCAATGTACGGGAGGAATTCACCGCTCAAAGCGGGAGCGTGAGCTGCAGCATCAAGCCAGCCGGTGGACCGTACCTGAAGATCGAGGCGCACAACAGCGGAGGACTGCCCTATTACATCACGCGCATGGATGCCTACGCAGACATCCTCTATGTGCGTGATACGAACATCGTCAGGACTGCGGACAGCGCCTATGAGGGGGAGAGCTCGGACAACCTGCTCTCCGAAGACCTGTCGTTCGTGCACACCCGCGACCTTGCGCAATCCCATGCAAACCTGCTGGGCCAGTACCACCGCCATTGCAATGCCCAATACGGCTTCTATTCCAAGCGCGACATCGCCCTAGGATCAGTCATCAGGCTTGTCGACAACGTCTTCAGCGGCCTTGTGGTCAATGTCCTGGTCACTGCCAAGTCGTACACAGACGAGAGTGACATCATCGGCTATCAGGCAGTGGGCATCTCAGCCTTCGACCTGACCGCCCCAACCTACCTGCAGGTGCTCAACAGGGGGAAGAACGATACGGTCGGGCAGACAGGGGCCAAGGGTGAGGACGGATCGTCGTTCACCGTGTGCATAGAATCGACCAACGGCTCGGTCTTCCGACCCGGCCAGGCAGACACCACCCTCTGCTGCCGCGTGTACCTGAACACGACAGAGGTCACCGAGGCGTTGGAAGCCTCCCGATTCCGTTGGAGACGGGTAAGCTCCGATCAGGCGGATGACCTTCGGTGGAACACCTCAAGCAAGGCAATCGGGCACAAATGCATCACTGTCACACCGGCTGACTGCACCGGGCGTACGGTCTTTTTTTGCGAAATAGACCTGGCCGGTTACGAACCATAAGGAGAACACACCATGGCAAAGACAAGCGCCAGTTTCACGCTGATGGACTATACCGACGGCATATCCCTCATCACGGGTATCGACAGCAACCTGCCCCTCACCAGCCTGTACGATACGTCGAACCAAAGCCTCAACCCCTCATGGGCCGGAGAAACCTCACTGCAACTGACACCGGTTGTACGTAAGGCTGGAGGAGGAGATATCGTCTCTACCATGACAGCCAAGACCTGGAAGCGAAGACTTGCGGGCTCTGCATCCTGGACGACTGTCACCACAGGTTCCGATGGGGAGACGGTCAATGCGACAACAGGGGTCCTTACCGTTGCACAGGACAAGCTCATCGGGGATGTGTGGCAGATCGACTACCAGTTCAGCGGCACCTATACCGACCCGGTGCTAGCCCTAGCCTTCCCCGTCACTATCGTCATCACCCTCTCACGCGTGGCAAACGGGACCTCGTTTGTCGTGGCACGGGCCTATGCAACCGGGGGAAGCCAGTTCAAGAACAGCACACCCCCCTCCCTTTCAATCAAGGCAGAGCTCATCAGGGGCACCACCCACGACACCACAGACCTCTCCTACCAGTGGAAGAAGTCCATCAACGGGACCACCTGGGAGAATGTCTCAGGGGGAACCTCATCAGCCCTCTCGGTCACTCCCTCCATGGTGGATTCGTTCGCCATGTTCAAGTGCACAATCCTGGATACCGATGCGACCTCGGATACCTACAACAAGAGCTACGATACCGAGGCTGTCTCGATCCTTGATGTGACAGATCCCTACCAGGCGGTCATAGAATCGACTGCGGGCAGCTATTTCAAGAACGGGACAGGCTCCACAGTGCTCGTCTGCCGCGTATACCAGAACGGCGAGGAGATTGACACTACAGGAACAAGTCTCACCTACACATGGACCAAGACCGACAAGGACGGGACTGCAGTCGCTTTCACCCCGACAGCAGTAGCACACGGATCCATCGTCACTACAAAAAAGAAAGCTATAAGCGTCTCACACGACGATGTGATGGTAAAGGCCACCTATTTTTGCTCAGTAAGCTAAAGGAGACAAATCAATGTCATTGACCAGTGCAAGCTTCACCCTGACTTCTTTGCATGATGCCCCATCCTACCAGCTACAGCTTTCCATGTCCGCACTCGATTCGGGAACGCTGAGCCTGAGCCTCTACAAGAACGGGGCGCTGCATACAGGGTCGGTGTATGTCGAGGCCAGAAGCTGGGACGGCTCCTCATGGGCTGCCAGTGGGGCGAGCGGCACCATGGACGGAGGCAGCAGGACGTATTCCTACAGTGACGTAAAGTCATTCGACATCCGCATCTACACCGATTCGTCCAAGGCCGAGCTGCTGACCACCGGCTTCGTATCCTACGGGGAGACCGGCAGCAAGGGCGAGGATGGCCCGAGCGGTTCCGACGGGCTGACTGCAACCCCGACCCAACAGTTCGCCCTGCTTGCAGAGTACGACAATCCCTCCCCATCCACAGAATGGCATAATGAACTTCCAACCCCCTGGTTCTACGGCTACGAATACTGGACACGCATCAAGCACGTATGGAGCGACTCGACAGAGACAAGCCCGCACATAACCTACACAGATCCTTTCAAGGATGCTGGGGCAAACACCCTCCTGCTCAACTCCCTGCATTTCTCCATCACCAGCAACAGGCCCACCTATGAAAGGAATGCGCGCAGCAATGAAAACACCACGCTCATCCTCTCAGCCGACAGCCGCGGGTATGAGAATCCAACCTTCCTCTGGACGATCAACGGGGAGGAGCATACAGGAAGCCAAATAACACTGCCCATTCCCAAAAACAGTGCACCAGAGCAGATTACAATCACCTGTACCATGCACTTCTCCCGTCTCGGCTCTGCATCCACCCTACAAAAGGACCTGACACTCACATCTGTCGATGTGACCGAATACATCAAAAGTTACGGCATTCTCACAGACGCTACACTTATCCAAGATGCGATCGAAGGGGATTGCTATGTAAGGCAGGAGGGCAACGATTACACCCCGCATGTATATGTCAGCGGGGCATGGATTCCCCTGAGTGCCCAGAATGCCTCCCAATACCCCGAGGCCATGAGCAAGTGCGGCAATGCGGTTCTCCTTGGAGGTGCTGACATCCCGTCCACCTCCACCGCACTGTATGGCTACTACCGCAACCTGTACGCACAGACGGCAAACATCGATGTGCTCTCCACCCAGGATCTGCAGATCATCGATACCGGACGCATCCGCTCGATGGGCAAGGGCGCGATCGGGGACGGGAACTCGGGCTTCATCATCAACAGCGACGGGACCAGCGAGTTCGTGGGGACGGTCATCCGTAACGCCGACCTCTCCGAGACCCGCATCGAACGCCTCGATGCCGATGTGCTGAGGACCGTCAACGAGGAAAGGACCGGCGAGACATTCATCGGCAAGCTGGGGACCACCCCCTACTGGGACCTGGGGACGGTGATGGGAGACCTCATAGCACGAGTCGGGGCAAATACAGTGACCCATAAGGGAGGCTCCTTTGTCGCGACCAAAGTGGAGGGAGGGGATGTCTCGCTGACGTATGAGAACGTGCTGCACATCACCGACAGCATCGAACGCGATAAGGACAGGAGCCTTCTGAGCCAGCAGGTCACCACCGCCAATGCGGGGATCGCCTACACGATTCCTCCCCTTCCTGCATATGTGCAGTCACCCCTCAAGCTGGGAGGCGCCAACTATCTTGCCAGGATCACCTCCACCGGAGCGGAGGTTGCGGGCAAGAAGCAGTACTCCCTTGACGGGGGAGCTTCCTGGAACGATTACGAATCGCGGACGCTGGACTTTGCGTCGGTGAAGGGGAAATCCGCCAAGCTACGCCAGGTACTCAGCGGCACCCTGTACGATCCGGGATCGTGTACGGTCGGGCGAGTCTCGGGCATCTCATCGACAACCACATACAACCCATACATGGCCATAGGGAACGGCCGGATTGTCGTGGGATGGGGATCCTATCTGAAATCCTTTCCGACAGGCAATGTGGGTTCGGTCTCTTCCTATTCTTTGAGCGCTGCGTACAGCATGTGTACGGGGCTGGCTTATGGGAATGGCATATTCCTGGCAACTTGTGCGGGATCGGTCCAGAAACGAGTCCTCTCAGGGGGAGCAAACGGAACTTCATGGAGTGAGCTCAGCACCGCTGCCTACGACAGTCTCTTCTTCGCAAACGGCTATTTCTATGCCCACAAGCTTTCAGGAGGTGCAAGCGACTGGGACAAGTCGGCAGATGGGGTCTCCTGGACAGCCGCGGGGTTCACCAGTGCCCACCCCTTCGCATCATACCCAAACGACATCCTGAACTCCAGGATTGCCTATGGGAATGGGGTGTATGTCCAGGTATTTTTTGTCACCCTCTCCTCGGCATATGTGTACAGGAGTACCGACGGCAAGAATTGGAGCGCCATACATGTGGGCAGCGCATGCCTTACAGGCGTAGCCTGCGGAAACGGGTTCTTCATTGCCTATGAGTACAACACAGCCTTCTATTATGTCTCGGGGGACGGGGGGATGACCTGGTCCAAAAGAGCTCTTGGATATACTCCAAACAAGATGGGATCTGCAGTGTTTGCAGAGAGCGGGGTGAATCCTGCGAGTACCGGCACAACACTACAGAAGGCTTTCTATGCAATCGACAGTGCGGGGTATCTGAATGCACTCACCCTCAATCCCGCAAGTCCGGACGCATACACGCCCGGAACCCTGACGGCCTCCTACAGCTACAGCTCCTACGATGTGGGGGTGAACCTCCTGGATTCTGAAGGCCAGAAGATCACAAGCCATACAACGGCCAAGGACTACTATGCGGGCAGCTTTACCTTTGACGGGACAAACCTCGCGCTAGGACTGGGAAGCTTCTATTACAAGTTCGTAGGCATGTTCAAGGCGGGTTCACAGGTGGCTGCCGGGGCATTCGACATGTTCCAGTCCATCGCCATCGCCTGGAACCGTATCTACAACAGCAACGGACCTCCCGTAGCAGACCCGGCGATTGTGTCTTGGGCAGGAACGAGCCTGACCATAACAGGAGGACAGGGAGGCTCCTCACGCATCAGGAGCAATGACCTGTTCACCGCTCTCTCGATCTCCTTCACCGTGATTGCCGAGGCCAAGGGGGCATATACCAAGAGCATGTATCCCCAGGCAGGAGCTTCATATGATATCGGAGTCCCTTCCAACCCTTACGGGAATGTCCATGCGAACACCTTCCATGGGGATCTGCAGGGAGATGTGGACGGGAATGTTAGCGGCAATGTCACAGGGGATGTGACGGGAAACGTAAACGCACAGGGCACCACCAAGAAGGTGTGGGGTGCGGTATGGAACTAGGAGGAATGACAATGCAATGCAACGAATGTGGAAGGAATCTCACAAGGCTACCCTTTGTCCTTGATGACAGCGAAATAGCAGATATGCAGCTGGCCATCGACAAGATCAACACCGCCGGCACAGCGCTCAAGGCTGATGTGCTCAACAGCTATCGGTTCGAACAAGACAGGGACATCTATGCCTACTTCAAGGCTGTCTTCGATGAGATGGCCGAGGGCCGGTTCCTCTATGCGACGTGGGAACGTAGGGTTCGCAGCCACTACAACTACCCGGAGGGAGAGCTACTGGTCATCAACGGAGAGTGCTTCGTCCATGAGGATGCATAATGGGAACGTACAATGACATCAAGAGTCGTTTCGAGGCTATCCAGGAAGCTTTCAGGGTCAACGGATACCAACGGTACGACAACTACTACGTGTTCACCCCGCCTGCAGGCTTTGCCATAGGCCTTGCGATGAAGGCATCCGACATGAACAGCATGAAGGACTCCCTTCAGGGCAATACCCGCGCCCTGCTCTATACGACCTATCCCATCGCCTCGGTTTCAACAGGCAGTGTGATCAGTGCCAGCCTGCTGACGCAGATGGACCAGTACAGGCAGGATATCAATGATCTCAGGGGTTGCGCCAACTGCAGCAACACCTGCACCTCCACCTGCTACAACGGTTGCCATAACTGCACAGGAGGTTGCACTGGCTCGTGTACAGGGTGCAGCGGGTGCTCAGGCTGTAGTGGCTGCTCAGGTAACTGCTACAGCTGTAAGGGTGGCCTGTGGTGCGTATCATGTCACGGGTGCAGCGGCTGTGGAGGCTGTCGGGGATGTGGAGGATGCAGCGGAAACTGTCAGAGTGCCTGCACAGGCTGTACATCGTGCAGCACCAACTGCAACGCTAGCTGCAACGTCAACTGCTCAGGGGGGTGCAAGAACTCCTGCTCGAGCGGATGCTCAAACTCATCAAGGATAGGAGGCTGACATGCTGGTTCCCTTTCGTGAGCCGGGGCTGTTCAACGTAACACTGAACACCACTGAGGATTGCAACCTCAGGTGCACCTACTGCTATGAGGTGCACAAGAGAAGACGGACCCTCTCGATGGAGGACGCGAAGTCCTTCATCGACCACATCCTCACCGATCCTGATCCCGCGGGGCTGTTGGATGATCCTGATCCGATATTCCGCAAGGCGTACCAGAAGGGCATTGTTGTGGACTTCATCGGCGGAGACAGCTTCATGGACGTGCCTTTCCTTGATGAGATCTGCTCCTACACCCTTGCCAAGGTTATGACTACCGATACACCCAATGCCAAGAACTGGAGGGGGAAGATCCATTTCTCGATCTCCACCAACGGTACGCTTTTCTCTGAAAAGGCAAGAAAGTTCTGTGAAAAATACAGGGATCTGCTGCTGGTAGGCATCTCCTTGGATGGGTGCCCTGAAATCCATGATAGGAATCGGGTGTTTCCCGATGGGAGTGGTTCGATGGATAGCATCATCCGCCATTGGCCCTGGTACCAGAATACCTTCCCTATACAATCAATGCAGACCAAGGCTACTGCAAACAGGGAGACCATCCCCTACCTGTATGATTCGCTGGTGTACCTGCACGAAGTGCTGGGAATACGGTACATCAACCAGAACTTCATCATGGAGGATACTGGCTGTACCCAATCTGACTATGAGGAATTGGACAGACAGATGGAAAAGTGTGTTGGCTATGTGCTTGAGCATCGTGATGACCTGTTCTGGAGCATGCTGAGCAAGGAACAGTTCGGCTATGCCCACCTGTCCACAGGAGCTGACTGGACTTGTACAGGCCACTGCGGAAGCGGTGCCATGCCCGCCCTCTCAGTAGATGGCAACATCTATCCATGCATCAGATGGCTCCCCCATACCCAGGTCGATAAGGCAGACTTCATCGTCGGTACGGCAAAGGAAGGGTTCACCCATAAGGAGAATTTTTTGAGGGTACGCGAAGGGGCCTACCGCGCCAATTGCTCACTGGATGAGAAGTGCCTGACCTGTGAGGTGGAGAGCGCCTGCTCGTACTGCATCGGAGGATGTTACTCAGAATTCGGGGAGTTCAAGCGGACGACCTACATCTGTGAGATCACCAAGCTGCTGGTCAAATGGGCCAGAAGGTATTGGGACGAGTACAACCGGCTCGAGGGATTGGAACCTATCGACTGGGCAAACGAATCCAGAGAGAAAGGGAACAGGCATGGGATTTTATGAGTTTCCTGCGAATTGAAAACACCAGAATAGAAATATCGGTATTTTCTCAACAAGGGGAGATGGCCGAACAACAAATTTCTCAGACAACCAAGCTAAAACCCCGACTTAGCACTTAATTTCAAAGGTCGGGGCTTTTTATATCCTTGAGCATAAGTTCTTTTTGCTATAGGAATGGGTACACAATGATCAATCCCGAAATGACATGTCACGGAAATGAGAGATTTCAATAATTCTCCTAAAATGCTCGAATCGGTCTAACCACTTGCATACCGCCTCCACCTTCAGTGCCCCTGCCAGACTTGAACTCCCATCTGTCATAGAATCTGAGGCCATGAACTGCATATACATTATCACTGCATTCAGATGAAGATAAATAATCTCCATAGCTATCTGTAGTTCCAAATCCACCTAAACCCTCTAGATGTAGATTCCGGTATAATAAAGTTAACTCATCCTTCGAAGGTAGAAACCAGTCAGAATAATCTCCATATTCTAGTGCGTCACATAATTTTGTTGCATCCATATAAGATGTTGTATTTAAAACATTCAGTAGTTTCGTTGTATTTGATTTACCAGTTCCAATAGCTGTTTTTGTGCATTCATTGTCATAATGAGTACTTCCGTTCGTAAATACCGCTTCATTATTAATAACATAGGATCCGACATTAAACAAAGAAATCCCCAAATTACTAGGCACTGTCATATATCCTTCAATCGTACGATCTACAGTCGGTTTATTGTTAATGACTTTCATATCAGCTGGTGCTGCTTCAAGGTATCTCCAGCCTTCAGAGTAATCCCCTTTATCATAAAACACAAACCCTTTGGCCGGTCCGACACCTCCAACTAGATCACATTTTGTACAATGATAATTGATAAAAACATGTTCTCCTCCCAGACTCGGAATGTAAACATTTTGGAGGGTAGAACAAACAGAACATTTACTTTTTTTTAGACCACTGTTCTTACAAGTAACAGCAGATATTATCTCAATATCAACCCATTTATGCCCAAGTGCTTGAACTGTTTCGTTTTTTTGGGCGTGACAAATTGAACATTCGTAAGTAACCATTCCATTAGAAAGACACGTTGCAGGGATTACAACATTTGTATTCCCCCAGGAATGAGAAGCAGGTATTATTTCAAACCTCTTTTCATTACAAAGTTGGCAAGTAAAAACCTTTTCACCTTGTGTGGTGCAGGTCATTGGAATTGTTATAATACCATCATCCCACGAATGTTCATGATAGGAGGAATCAATTACGTTTGGACTGCAAGCTGCAAAGGAAAAAGTTAATAAAACAAGAATCACTAAAGTCCAAATCAGTTTAGAATCATTTTTAGTACACATTACAAATAGCATTTCCTTCATATTATATAATTTCGCATGTATCTAGTGCGGAAAGAAGGTATTAGTCACATATTCTTGTCTCGTCCATCCATGTCTATTTCAGTCCCATGTGTGGGGAAAACTGATAACTACAACAGAGACTCATTTATATTGTAATCCTGAAGACGTCCTTCTCGAGAGGTATGATCGTTTCATGCACTTGTTTATTGGACCCTGGCAAATACATACTTTTCATGCCATTTTTCTCCTCTATTGTGTTGTTGCACCACAGGTGCGACCTGCGATTTCAAAAATCCGACACAGTTAACGGTTCAGGAATCGACAGTAAACAACTTTGCCCAAGCAACTCCTGGTACATAATTTTTCTGTTCTTCATACAAATCCATCCGAACACTCTTTGGGAAAACTTCATATTCCGTCTATATGGGAACCATTAAAGAAGTCTATCACGATCCTCCTCCGACCTCAACAAATAGTTGCTATAAGATGCAAAGGATAGCAAAAGGGGACCAACTCTCAATCCGTAAAACTTCTCCACATTTCCATCGGTCAAATCCCAACTCGCATACGGAAGGCATCGAGGCTCCAAGAGCCTTCGAGCGGGATCCCCTACCCAAGACGCCATCTGCCC
>Ga0265294_10002207_pt1 | contig 25753 bp, 25 predicted proteins | sample MunlanPumphouse3_FD_192504 | JGI IMG/M metagenome (GOLD analysis project Ga0265294, IMG submission 192504) | Groundwater microbial communities from a municipal landfill in Southern Ontario, Canada - Pumphouse #3 | ecosystem: Environmental > Aquatic > Deep subsurface > Groundwater | place... | reverse complement strand
AAACTGTAACAGGAGGAGAGGAAACTCTCCTCCTTTTTACAAAAAGTGGTACACAATGCACCGGAACGGTGGTACACATTTAACCAGAATCGTGGTACACTATACTCCAGAATATCCATTAAAGGTGAAGAAATAGAAGAAATTCAGGTGTTTCATATTGAATTAAAACAAAAAGTGAAAATACCTGAGTTAATTCTTCTAATAAACCGTATTATCCCCTATCACATTATCTTTGTTATTTCCTACGGAGATGAGCTATACCTGTCAGCTTCAACAAAGTACCCTAATCCAACACAAGAGAATATTGATGTTGTAAGTGATACTGCAACAACTGAGTGGATGCATAGGGAAGATATGTCTTATAAATTTGAATTGAGAAGCAGCCTAGATGTGGTATTTAATCAATTCTTTCTGCAGATAAAAGATTTTACATTTGAAGATGGTCGCTACATAGAAAAAGGTGAACTGGAGAGGCTTATTAAAATAAAGCAAGAAATAGAAGAGTTAGAAAGCAAAATTAAATTAGCTGAAGCAAAAGTAAAAAGCACAAAACAAATTAACCGAGAGCTTGAGTATTATCAGGAGCAAAAAAAGCTGGAGAGACAATTAAGGCTAAAGAAAAAAAGTTTAATGAAAAGCAAATCGGGTATTCTACCATAACACCCCAGTTACAATTTTATCAAAAGTTATAACTATTAAACAGCTTTAAGGTGTTCTTTTTCTCTTTGTTTTAACAACACCCGCAATATCATCTATTGAAATCAACCCTAAAATTCTCTCATTAGGTTGACCATTCTCTGTAATAAAAAGAACATCCAGATTTTTTTTATATTTGTTAATACTATCTATGAACAAATCATACGCGTCATAAATAGAGCTCGTCTTCTTAATAAATACATAGTTATTTTTATGTTCAATTTCAGGTATGAAGTCTTTTACTTTCACGTTTTCCATTAAAAAGCTCCCTTCATTGTATAAATTAGCAGCAAGCCATCTGGCTATTGTATTTGTGTTGATAAGTTCTATAACAGAACCCTGACCGTTATAAACCGGAAATTGTGAAAAGGACTCCCTTTTCATTTCAAACAGTATCTCATTGATAAAATCTTCTTCCCTAGCTCCCAGAACTTTTTTTGTAAATAGAGGACACACTTTGGTAGGGTTTGTTATTTCTTCATGAATTTTCCTGATCCGTTTTACTGTACCAGGATGTGGCTCAGCTATAAATTGCGCATCAATTCTCGGGTTATGAACAATCACGTTACGCAAATCTCCTAAAGTAATGAGTTCTTCTGAGTATTGTTTTACCACCCTGTTCTTTGAATTTCTTACTTTATGGGAAAAGGAGTTTTCTGAAGTAAAACCATCCTTTATATTCAGATGTTTGTCAATTTTGTTGTAGTAGTCAATGAAAATTTCAGCATCAGTCATCATCGTCGATTTTTGTGTCATCCATTTCTTTTATGGGATGATTGAATAATATATTTCTTTCAAAAATATCAAATAATACAATGCCGGATTTACATTCAGCTTTTACTTCTGTTGCAATCACCTGTTCAGAAGTCTCATTTATTACCATGTGATTTATAAAAAAGGATGTTTACCTTCTATATAGTTTCTTTTCTCTTTTCAAAGTGTATTCTATATTTTTCAATTGAGCTATGCTTAAATTCTTCAGCTAGGTATAACGCTCTGCTAATTTCTGATAACTCATGATTTTTATAGCCCAGTAATCTATAGATATCACACTTTTTTTCAATAATTTCCATAAAACGAACATCTCGGGCATCCAAATAAGCACATGCAATCATTGAGTATTTTTCCAATGCTTGTTTGAAACTCCGTTCCCTTTCATAGCGAGCGGCCTTTTTGTAAAGTTCTTTCAGTTCAGATTTAGTTTTATGTTCTTGAGGCATACCCGAACTAATAATTCTGTTAAGTTCCCTATACCGTGATTCAAAGACATCAATTCCCTCTCTCATATAAGGCCTTAAGTTCTCAAGTACTCTTGTGATAAAATTATATTCTTTTAGGATATCACCTTGTTTTCTGTACAAATCCATTAAAAAATTAAAGCAGATATTATAATAACTATATATCCAGCCTTTAGGATAATTAGCTTTCAAAGCCATCTCTGCAGCCTCTTCAAAGACTGCAATATCATCGTTCCTTTTTGCCCTATAAACTAAATTTCTAATTTCTTCCTTGACATCTTTTTGCCAATTACTCTTGTCTGTTTGTTTGAATTTTTCAACTTCTCTGTTTTGTTTATCGAGTTTTATCCTTTTGTTGTCGGCAAAAGCTTTATCGTAAGGAATAGCAAGATGATCTGGTGAGTCAATGGATTGTCTTTCTTTAACATAAAATGTGGCTTCCGGAACTGAAGCAGATTCGGTTTTAAACACCGAATGAATAAAATTCATTTCCTCATTTCTTACCTTCAAAATCTTCAACAACGATTCAAGTTTATTTCTTATAACATCTGTCTCCTTTTGTTTTCCGGAATTTTCATAAAATTGCAAGATCTTATAGTAACACATATAGGCCCTTCTATATTGTAATTGCATCTCATAGAATCTAGCCTTTATTTTAATGTTCTCTATATCATCTATGGTAATAACCTTATCATCCTCTGTAGTTTCAGCAATGGGGTCCATTAGATCTTCAACACTTTCTATTTCACTGATGATTTGTTGCAATTTATCAGTTTGACTTTTTTTGCCTTCATCATTTACTGCAGGAACTACAGGCTGGAGATCGATACAGGTTTCTCCCTTATCTTCAAGACGTTCATCCTCAATATGCAATTCTTCAATAGGCTCTTTACCTTCAATTTCTTTTTCAGTCTTATTTCTGCTATAGAAAACGACAAGAAGAAAAGCGACACTTATAAGAATTACTAATAAATATACCATGGTCTGATAATCAGTTATATTGTGATGTATAAAGATACCCAATCAACTAGAAATTGTCAATATTTTATAATTACAGGAGGTTTTACCTTGCATCCATACCAACATAAAAACCCCTGTCCTGCCGTTTCCCACTTCAGGACAATGTCAGACACCAAAACACACTTAATGAACCCTAACCCTACCGCTTCGCAAACAGCATCGCAGCCCCATCAAGCAGGCATCCCACAATTAATAATATTCCCATCAACATAGTAGCAATTATTTAATGAGTTAGTAATTGTCACTAAAATAAAAGAGCACTACGTCAAAATACGACGTAGTACTACAAAGAATATACAGCTTTACCCCTTCATCTCTCCCAGCCTCAAGATGGTGCACAAACCCGGCAATAGTCGGCATAGCCGTCTATTTCGCGCTACAGGATTACGAAATAATATGTTGGCGGGCCGGGAACAATTTGCCCGACAGATAGGTTTCCAGCCGGCGTTCCCACACCAGCACCAAGGACATGACCCAGCGCGATAGCAGCATCCAGGGCAGGCTGCCCCCGATGGCAGCAAACAACAGCAAGTCTTCCACGTTGCTGTGCGATATGGCAATATGGTGGTTCAATAAGTCGATGTCTTTCTTAGACACGTTGCCCGTAGCCGCCTCGTCAATCATAACGGCCGCCCCGTAGGCCAGTCCCAGGGTATTGGCCACTATCCACAAAAAGGCCGTTTTGGCAGGCAGGCCGAAAAAGACCATGACCGGCTTCAGAAATTTGGCAATGTAGCGAATCACCCCAAACTCGGACAACAACCTTTGGATTACCGTAAGTGAAAATACCAGCAGCACCATGGGTATGGCAATCCGTACCGTACGCACCAGCCAGTCCAACAGCATTGGCCCCAAAGCAGCTTGCTCTTCCTGGACCCATGCGGTCGCCTGCACCATGGCCTCTCCCGGCATCACCCGATGCAGCAACCACCCCAAAGCCAGCGACGACAACGTACGCACTGCAACCATCCGCAGGACGGAACTGCCCGTTTTCTTTTGCACGGCCGTTTCAACGGGGATATTGTGCGCACACAGCACCATGGTAGCCAGAATAGTAGTTGCCCGCATATCCAAAGAAAGTGTAGTCATCACGGCAATGGCCGAGTAGCAGTTCACAAAATAGCCCGAGACATAGGCCAGTGCTGCTTCTCCCGGCAACCCGAAATAGGAAAACAACGGCGTCAGGTGGAACGACAGCCACGCAATTACCCCAAAATATTTCAGGAAAGTGATGGCCAGCGTGACCACAAACATGATTTTAATGAGCCACCATGCCGTTTTCAGGGCCCCGGGAGCCACTGCCTTTACAGACCGTACTACTCTCTGGCGGGTCGTTTCCATTACCAGCCTGTCACATTTGCCGAGATAAAGACCAGCGCCTTGCGCAAGGATGCCCTCCAGTACGCCCAGCTGTGCGTGCCGTCATAAATCCGTACCTGCAACGGTATTTTTTTCTCTTTCATGGCCAGGGAAAATTCCACGTTGGCCTTGTAGGTGAAATCATCGTCTCCGCAATCAATAAGCCAGACAATGCTTCTAAGCGCCCGGGCCTGCTCCTCTGTCAAATTTTGTATATACTGTACCGCGTCGTTATCGGCTACGCGCTTGCGAATTTCCTTATGCACCGGATCCTCCGTATTGTACATAGAAATGGGCGATGGATACAAATAGGCACTCATGGCGTACACCACAGAAAACACATCGGGCCTGTGGCAAGCGTACATAACAGAACCTTGTCCACCCATAGACAATCCGGCAACAGCCCGTGCCCCTTTCTCTTTCCTGATACGGTACCGGGTTTCTACCAACGGCATAAACTCGTCAAAGAAATGGTCTTCAAAATTCCAAGTATCCCCATTAAAATATGTCATGAGCGTAGTTCCGGCATCGGGCATCACAATGATCATTTCCCGGGAATCCCGGGCAGCCATCAGCTGGTTGGCAATACTTACTACGTTGCCCGTTTGTGCCCAGTCTTTCCAGCAACCTCCACCCCCGTGCAGCAGGTACAATACCGGATATTCCCGGGCTGGCTCGGCTTCGTAACTTTTGGGCAGGTACACGGCAAAGTAGCGTGTTTCTCCCAGAATAGTACTTTGTAGGGAATCCGTCACGTACGTTCCTTGTGCCGGGGCCGGAACCGGGGCTAGCGAAAGGAACAGCCCTAACAACATAAAAACCAGTGTAATGTGTTTTGTTTTCATAAATAACAGGTGTTTTGTCTACAAAAATAATACAATATTCAGCCAAACGTTCTATATTTGCAGCACATCGGTTCTGAAAGGCCTGAAAACGGCCCCAAAGATTAAAAGGGAATGCCGTGCAAATCGGCAACAGTTCCCGCTGCTGTAATTCCCGGAACGTATGTTCCAACGTTTTTGTCCTTCAATGCCACTAGCTGCCTAAAGCCGGGAAGGCGACAAAAACAGGGATAAGTCAGAAGACCTGCCGTTGTACAACTAGCGGAGAACTAACTAATTTTCTCAATTATGAAATACAAAATTATTTTAGGCACACTATGCCTTTCTGCACTTCTGGTACAGTGTACCCCTTGCCGGCCCGGAGAACCGGAACCCTTTGTTATTACGTTTGAACAGGCTGACGCAACCTCGCTTGCCAATTCTGCTTACGGTGACAACTTGTACGACGGCAGCTACGTTCCCTACGAGCACGCCGAGACAGGACTTACGTTTGAGTACAACTTCACATCGCAAAACTATGACGGGTACGAGTTTACTACCTGGGACGGGACTGTCCTGTCCCAACAGAACGATACCGAAGCTTCCGGGTATTTGAACCAATGCAGCGTGTATTACCAAGACTCCAAAACGGGCAAAGGCGGCCACGAAGGTTCCGCAACATTTGCCCTGGTGTACACAGCGGGAGGAGAATCCTCTGCATATTTTAAAGACCCCACCACAGAAATGATCTTCCATACCGTATTTGTAGCCAACAGTACCTATACGGCTCTTGCCATGCTCCAGGGCGATTCGTTTTCCAAAGCATTTTCTTACGAAGACAAAGACTGGTTTAAGCTCACCTTTACCGGTTACGGCAAAGAAGGCCAGACTACCGGTACGGTAGAATGCTACCTGGCAGATTTCCGTACGCCTTCGTCACCGGGCGTTGTAACCTCCTGGCAAAAAGTGGACCTTATTCAATTAGGACGTGTGAACAAAATTACTTTTTCTTTGGAAAGCTCAGATACAGGAAGTTGGGGCATGAATACCCCGGCGTATTTTTGCATGGATAACTTCATTATATCGGAGTTTTTCGTATTGTGAAACCAGCACACCTTCTCTGCCTGCTGCCTGCCATCCTGTGGCTTTTTACAGCCACGGGATGCATGAAGTACGGACCGCCCGCAACGGAAGATTTTTCCGGGGGCCCGTCCGGAGAAGGTGTGTTTATAATAAACCAGGGCAACTTCATGTACGCCAATGCCTCGTTAAGTTACTACATACCGGGTTCCAAAAAAATGGAAAACAATGTATTTCTGCGGGCTAACGGCATCAACCTGGGCGATGTGGCCCAGTCCATGACCTTGTATAAAGACAAAGCGTACCTGGTAGTCAACAATTCCGGAGTGGTGTTTGTGATAGACCCACAGACGTTCCGGCTGAAAGGCAGCATAACGGGCCTGGTATCGCCCCGCTACATACATTTTATAGACGATACCAAAGCGTACATCACAGACCTGTATGCAGAAAAAATTTCCATAGTGGACCCCGGCTCATTGCAAATTACCGGTTCTATCCCCACCCCGGGTCATAAATCCACAGAGGTTATGGCTCAGCGGGACCACCTGGTGTTTGTCACCTGCTGGTCGTACGACAATTACCTGCTGGTTATAGACTCGCGAACTGACCGCATAGTGGACTCGCTTCCTGTAGGACACCAACCATCGCAACTTCTGGCAGATGCCGCCGGCATGTTGTGGTGTGCCGTCCAGGGAGGTGTGTTACGCATAGACCCGTTAGAAAAAAAAGTAACCTTGCAATTGCCTGTCAGCACAGAAGGATACCAAACGTACATAGCCCTGAACGGAACCAAAGACACTTTATATTACATGGATAAAGACCTGTGGCGCATGCCCATTGAGGATAAGCAGGCCCCGTCCCGTCCGTTCCTCAGCCGGCAGGGAAGCCTCCCGTACGGGCTGGCTGCCGATCCCGTTACGTCTGATGTGTATATTTCCGATGCGCTCGATTACATGCAAATGGGAAAAGTGTACCGTTACAATGCCCGGGGGGTGCCTTTGGATACATTAACTACGGGTGTGAATCCCGGATTTTTTTGTTTCAAATGAAAAAGGTCTTACTATTTGGTACCTGGCTGCTTACCGGTATGTTGCTCCTGAGCAGTTGCAACGAAGGAAGGATTATTTACCTGGAGCCGGCACCTGTCATTCAGTGGGATAACCCGGACGGAAGCTACAGCCTGAAAGTGGGTACTTCTCTTGTCCTGTCCCCCATAGTTTTGTACGATACAGACGCCCAATACCAATGGCTGATGGACGGACAAACGGTGGGAACCTACAAAACGTACGAGTTCCGGGCCGTAGAGCCGGGTACGTTTGGGCTGACTTTTAGAGTAATCCGGGAAAATGTTTCTGTAGAACGCCCTGTAACCCTGCACGTTTTTGACAAAACACCTCCGGTAATTTTTCTGGCGGTACCTGCGGATGGTTTTACCGTGGCCACGGGCGATACGTTGCTGCTGAACCCTGCTATTGAGCAAGAAGAAAACACACGGCTTTTATGGGAAATAGACGGACAAGAAGCAGGAAGGGAGCGCACTTGCATTTTCTATAAAGAAACGGCCGGTACCTACATAGTAAGCCTGCTGGCAGAGAACGAAGACGGGAGTGACGAGCTGCTCTTTGCCGTACACGTAATAAATTCCGAAGATATACCCCCGGAAGAAGATCCGGACACCGACCCTCCCTCGGATAAGTATTTCAGACCGGCAGACCCCCAAAGTGCTGCCGACTGGAGCGAAATTTTTGACTACACCCCGGCACCCGGCCAATTTATCAACGACAAAGACATGGCCGGATTTTCCGGTGAAAACACCCCTGAAAAAGCCATACAGTACGCCCAAAAACGTTTAAAAGAAGGTTCTTTTGTTTCTCTGGGAGCTTATGGCGGGTACCTTGTTGCCGGTTTTGACCACAGCGTAGTAAACGACGGGGAATACAATTTGCTGATTGCCGGCAATGCCCACGAAAATTCTGCGGAGCCCGGCATTGTCTGGGTGATGCAAGACAGTAACGGAAACGGCCTGCCCGACGATACCTGGTACCAGCTGAAAGGCAGCGAGCACGGCAGCAGCAGCACCTTGTATGAATATTCCGTTACATACTTCAAACCCCGGGAACCGGGCAAACCGGTGTACTGGACAGACAACAAAGGCAACCAGGGGTCTGTAGATTACCTGGGAATGTTTCATGCGCAAGACAGCTACTATCCCCAATGGATTTCAGCAGACAGTTACACGCTCACGGGAACACGCCTGGAATCGCGCAGCTACCTTCAGTCGAACGGCACCTGGATGAGCCCTCCTTTTGACTGGGGGTACGTGGACAACTCAGACCAGTCTCTTTTCCGTATATCCGATGCTGTTACGGCAGACGGACAACCCATCCGCCTGGATTTTATAGACTTTGTGAAGGTACAAACGGCCGTAAACGCAAAAGCCGGCTGGCTGGGAGAAATTTCCACGGAAGTCACAAAAATCTGCGACTACAACCTGCTCAAATGAAAGGGGTTCTGATTTTTCTGCTCTGTGCCGCATTGGCACCGCACCCGCAAACGACCGATCAGCCTTCGCGCGACACCCTGCCTGCCCGGCAGCTGCAGGCCATCACCGTATCGGCGCAGGCTTTGCTGCGCGACCAGGGCATGCAGAAGACCGTGCTGGATTCCGTGGCTTTGCGCAGCGACGTAACGGGGTCCCTGGCGCAAGTCCTGGGGCAAAACAGCACCTTGTTTATCAAATCGTACGGCAGGGCGACGCTTTCCACCGCCTCGGTACGAGGCACCTCGCCTTCTCATACGCAAGTGACCTGGAACGGCATCCCCATCAATTCCCCCATGCTGGGGATGGTCGATTTTTCTACCATTCCGGCTTTTTTCATAGACCGTGTACAGGTGTATCACGGGCCGGGTGCCACCTCGGTCAGTTCCGGCAGCCTGGGAGGCGCCGTGACCCTGGCCACAGCCCAACCCCTGGAAAACGGCTTTTCCCTGCAATACAACCAGGGGGTCGGCAGTTTTCTTACGTTCGATTCCTTTTTGCGTCTTGCCTACACCGCCCCCCGCTGGAGCACTTCTACGCGCGTGTACGGAGCCTCGTCAAAAAACGAGTACTCCTATACCAATTACAGAAAAAAGGATTTTTCATACGATGAAGAAGGCAACGTTACAGGCTTTACCTACCCGGTTGAAAAAAACAAAAACGGCCATTTCCGGGACCTCCATATATTGCAGGAATTCCAAATAAAAGGAACGCACGGCGGGCTGTGGGATGTACGGGCCTGGTACGCCCGCACAGACAGGGGCATTCCTTTTTTGAACGTAGATTACAAAGACAACCAAACGGTAAAAAACAACCAGACAGAAGACACTTTCCGCGGCGTGGTGCAATGGCGCAAGCTGCAGGAGAACAGCAAATGGGAAGCCTCTGCAGGGTATGTATATTCAGACATGTTGTATGAATACATGCGCCGCCTGGGTGACGACAGCTGGGCCAATATGGTACACTCGCAAAGCAACACCCATTCTTTTTTCTTACGTACAGAAACGGAATACCACGTAGGCAAATGGATGTTGTCGGGGAACGTAAGCCTGAACCAGCACCTGGTAAAAAGCATGGACCTTGCCGTCATTTCTGTGGAAGGCGAAGAAGCCGTGCTTGGTTACCAGCAGGCCCGGGCAGAGGCCTCGGCTTTTGTGGCTGCGCGGTACCGTCCGGTGGAAAGGCTGGGACTTTCGCTCACCCTGCGTGAAGATGTGTACGGGAAAAAGGCCACGCCGCCCATCCCCTCGTTCTTTGCCGAGTTTTTGATTTCGCGCAAAGGAAATGTGCTGGTAAAAATGTCGGCCACACGCAATTACCGCTACCCCACACTCAACGACCTCTATTTTATGCCGGGAGGCAACCCCCTGCTGGAACCGGAGCACGGCCTTTCTTTTGACGGGGGCCTTTCTTTTTCACATTCCGGCAGCCACGTGAGCTGGAAAGGCTCGGCGGGAGGTTTTTATTCCAGAATTTCCAACTGGATTGTCTGGATGCCCACCCACAAAGGCTTCTGGTCTCCCCAAAACGTATGGCTGGTAGAAAGTTACGGGGCCGAGGCTACCGGCTCGCTGGACGTCCGGTGGAACAGCCAATGGAAAACACAGGCCGAGGGCAACTTCGCCTGGACCCGGTCCTTGTCCGAGGGAAAACAACTGCCCTACATCCCCCAGTTTTCCGGTGCCCTTACGGCGCGCCTGCTGTGGAAAGACTGGACACTCACCTACGACTGGACGTACTACAGCAAACGGCTTACCACACTGGACGGGTGGCAGAACCCCCTGTTGCACGAGCTGGGGCCTTATTTTATGAACGACGTGGCCCTGGAAAAAAAGATGGTGCTGCCTCATGTGATTTTGCACATAAAAGCCATCGTACGCAACGTCTTTAACGAAGAGTACGAATCGGTTCTGGCCCGGCCCATGCCGGGTATCAACTACACCCTTTCTTTAGGAATTGTACCGCTGTTTTATTGATCTTTCATCCACTCATACGTCACGTAATGCTCGTCGGTCATACCCAGCCGGGTATACACATTGCGCGCCGGCATATTGTTTTTGTCCACATACAAACGGATGCCCCGTACCCGGTCAGACTCCCGGACAAGTTGCTGCAAATGAGCATAGAGGGCTTTATAAATACCCTTTCCGCGGTAATCGGGCAATACATATACGCTTTGAATCCACCACACCCACGCGTTCCTCCAATCGCTCCACTCGGGAGTGACCAGCAGCGAGCCGGCCGGCTGGTTGTCAACTAAAGCTACGTAAGCCGTACCGAGCGTTTGGTCGGTAAGGTACGCCAGCGTTCCTTTGAGTACGGTTGCATAATCTAGTTCCAGCCCTTCCGATTCGCGGGCCATAGCTACCTGGTTGCGGGCCAGGGTTTCGGCATCCTGTAAAACAGCTTTTCTTATGATCATTGGACAAATATACGTATTTTTGCACCATGGAAAACAGAAAAGACAACGTGCTCAGACAGCTTGAAGCCTGGAATATTCCTTACCAATTGTACCAACACCCTCCCCTGCATACGGCAGAACAGGCCATTGCCTACTGGAAAGACATAGATGCCCAGCATTGCAAAAATTTATTTTTCCGGAATCATAAGGGAAACAAGCATTACCTGGTAGTGTTTGACTGGAAGCGGCAGCTCCCCATCCATTTGATAGAAAAGATGTTGCGGCAGGGCAAACTCACTTTTGCTTCTCCGGAGCGCATGATGCGTTATCTGGGGGTAGAACCCGGTTCCGTATCGCCGTTCGGACTGCTGAACGATACGGAAAACCACGTGATCCTGTTTTTGGAATCCGGCCTGAAAGACGTTCGCGAAATCAGTTTTCATCCCAACGACAACCGCTATACCGTGGTCATCAGCCGGGAAAGTTTCCGCCGCTTGCTGGACCTGCTGGGCAATCCCTACGTTTTTCTGGACATCGACTCCCCCGAACTCACCGACGCACTCCCCGGCTAAACACCCGTTCAGGGAAGGCAGTCCGCTCACGCCATGGCCTGACAGCACAATCCCGCTCACGCCAGACGGCGGGCTCCGTCGCAAATGACGACCGGATATACTTTCTAACTTGTCCTTTTCAAATGTAGTGCGATCATAAACACCTGTATATCAGCTTAGATTTATTCTATTCTGCTAAATAAAAACTTTGGCTCCCGAAAAGGGAGGGGACCCGCCGCAAGGTGGGGAGGATTTTCCGTGCCGATACAGACTGTCGCCTCACTCTGCCGAAGGGTAGTAAGGGACAAGTCATGATTGCCCGAATAGTCCCTGCCTGACCGGGCACGCAGCGGCTGCGAAAACACACAGCAAATGCTGCAGAACACTCCCGGATTTAGAGTAGCCGGCGGGCACCGTCGCTGATTACTACGTCGTACACTTTGGGTTCGTGCCCGAACTCTGCGGCAAATGCCTTTTTGGCCCGCTCCAGAAACGGTCCGTAAAGCGCATCCTCTACCAGGTTGATGGTGCATCCGCCAAAACCGCCACCCATAACACGGGAACCGGTTACGCCGCATTCCAGAGCCACATCGTTCAGGAAATCCAGCTCCCGGCAACTGACCTCATACAAATCGCGCATGCCGTAATGCGTTTGGTACATCATACGGCCAACGGTTTCGTAGTCATCCCTTTGCAAGGCCTCACCTACGGTCAGTACACGTTCTGTTTCTTCAATGACGTACTGCGCCCGCTTGAAATCCTCTTCAGAAATCCGGTGGCGTACGCCCTGGAGCATATCCATAGACACGTCGCGCAGAAATTCTACCTGAGGATGTCCGTTGTCGCGAACGGCGCGGGCGGCCTGTTCACACGATTGGCGCCGTTTGTTGTACGCAGACGAGGCCAGTTCGTGCTTCACAAGCGTATCCAGCAACACCAGCCGGTATCCCTGCGGACGGAACGGAAAATACGTGTACTCCATGCTGCGTGTATCCAGCCGTATCAGGTGGTCTTTTTTCCCAAAAAGCGAGGCAAACTGATCCATGATTCCGCATTTTACCCCCACGTAATTGTGTTCCGTTGCCTGGCCTATACGCGCCAGCTCCATGGAGTCAAAACCCAGGGAGAAAAGTTGGTTCAGGCCGTATGCATACACGCTTTCCAGCGCGGCTGAAGAAGACATGCCGGCTCCCAGGGGAACGTCTCCGGTAAATGCGGCGTCAAACCCGCCCGGTGTTGCTCCGCGCTTGGCCATTTCTCGGCAAACACCAAATACGTACCGAGCCCACATAGCTTCCGGCAGGTCTTGTTCTTCCATAGAAAAGACGGCCTTTTCTTGGTAATCCACAGACCAGGCGCGCACCTTGTCCGTTCCGTTGGGGCGGATTACGGCCACCATCCTTTTATCAATGGCACCGGGGAATACAAAGCTCCCGTTGTAGTCTGTATGTTCTCCAATCAGGTTCACCCTGCCGGGCGCGGCAAAAGCCACGCCTGCAGGGCTCCCAAATTGTTCATTGAATTGTTGCTTAACCGTTTCCAGCTCCATAATCTGCTGTGTTACAGTTCCCAGGCCAATGCTGCGGCTCCCAGTATGGCAGCCTCTGATCCCGGCAATTCAGAAGGAATGACTTTCACCTTGTCTTTCCAAATGGACAGCAAATTGTCTTCCATGGCCCGGATGGTCGGTTCAAATATCAGGTTCCCGGCCTGCGCCAGACCTCCAAAAAGCACAATGGCTTCCGGTGCGCTAAAGGCGACAAAATCGGCAAAAGCCTCGCCCAGCAACCTGCCTGTAAAAGCAAAAACTTCCACGGACAGTTCGTCTCCCTGTGCAGCGGCCTCGGCCACATCCTTAGACGTAATGTCGTCTGCCGCCATGCTGCGCAGAAGACTCGGCCTTTCCGGGTTCATTTCCAGCATTTCCCGGGCCGTTCTGGCCAGTCCTATGGCCGAGGCGTACGTTTCCAGGCAGCCTATCTTGCCGCAATTGCACTGCCGTCCCGTGCGGCGGATGGAAGTGGTATGCCCCAGTTCTCCGGCAAAACCGTCGTGGCCGTAAACCACCTTGCCGTCTATGACAATGCCACTCCCCACACCCGTTCCCAGTGTAATTTCAATGAAATTCTTCATGCCTTTGGCCGCTCCGTAAATCATCTCTCCCTGAGCCGCCGCATTGGCATCGTTCGTTACCACCACCGGAAGCCCCATGGCCTCTTCTACGGTTTTCTTCAGGTACACCACCCGGGGTGTACCTGTGCTATCGTGGGTCCATTTGAGGTTGGGAGCCGCCTCTATCGTTCCCTGGTAATAATTGCCGTTGGGAGCTCCGATACCTATTCCTTTTACGTTGTCTTTTCCACCAACGGTCGGGTTGTTAATCAGGCGGTTGAGCCCGTCTGTAAACGCCTTCAGGTAATCTTCCAGCCGGGTAATGCCGGTGGAATCAAAAGACGTTTGGGCAACTATGTTTCCGCGGGCATCGGCCACACCCAGTTGCGTACTTTGGCCGCCAATGTCCACTCCTATTACGTAAGGTTTTTGCATATTCGTTTTATATTAAGATTCTTTTGCTTTTACTGCCTGTTTGGATCCCACCAACGCGTAGAACAACAGGTAAACAAGACCTGCCACCACTACCCAATAACTGGGTAGTTCTCCCACTTTGTCTGCTACCCATCCCTGGAACGCCGGCAAAATACCGCCTCCGCATACCAACACCATAAAGATGCCCGAGGCAGCTGCCGTGTATTTCCCCAATCCTTCTACGGCCAGGTTGAATATGCCGCCCCACATCACCGAAGTACACAGCCCCACCAGCACAATGAACATGGCATTTATAGGCACGTGGGCCAAACCAAAATACAACGCTCCGGTGGCGGAGTATTGCAACACGGGTAAAGAGACCATCATGTGCTGAGGCATCAGAATGGCAAACAAGACGAGGACGATTCCCACCATAGAGGTGACCGACAACATGGTCCGGCTGGACACTTTGCTTCCAATAGAAGCTCCGGCCAAACGGCCAATGAGCATCAGGAACCAATACGTACCGGCTACCGAGCCTGCAATGGTTTTCCCCACTGCTGCATAATCGGACAGCCAGTAGAGCATAAGGTACGGCGTACCTACCTCTACCCCCACATATACAAAAATAGCCAGAGCCCCCAGCACAAAATGCCGGTAACTCAAAGCCCCTTTCATCAGGTCCTTTAACGGTTCTTTTCTTTGTTCCACATGCGGTTCCGGTATTCTGACGGCCATCAGTACAAAAAAGACGAGGGCAAATACCCCCAATGCAATGTACAGCACGGGGAACACGTCCTTGATGTTGGCTTTGGCTGTTTCTCCAATAAGTACCCCCACAAAAGCCGGGGTTATGGTGGCCATGACCGAGTTAAACGAACCGCCTACCTGGATTAACTGATTGCCCCGGTTGCCTCCACCGCCCAGGGTGTTGAGCATGGGGTTCACCACAATGTTCAGCAAACACATGGAAAAACCGGCAACAAAAGCACCCAGCAGATACACGCTGAAGGCAGCGCTCTGGGGCGAGTGACCGGAAAGAAACTGAATGAGCACGCCCAGGAACCCGACTGCAATGGCAATGAGGGCTGTTTTCTTATAGCCTACACGCTGCAACAGCAGGCCGCCGGGAATACCCATCACGGCATAGGCAATAAAATTGGCAGCGTTCCCCAGCAATCCCTGGAAGTTGGACACGCCAAACTGTTCTTTCAGCACTTGCCCCATAGGAGCAGCCAGGTTGGTCACAAAGGAGATCATACCAAAGAGCACAATCATCATGATGATAGGCACTACGTGGCTTTTTTTCTCTGTTTTCATATTTTAGGAATATTAGTAAATGTTATGACTAGTAAATATTAAGACAATTTTTTATACCGGAAAGGTTTGATATCCGTACCCAGACGGCGCTTGCGGTTTTCTTCATATTCGCTGTACGAGCCTTCAAAGAAATAGACTTCGGAGTCTCCTTCAAAGGCCAGGATATGCGTGGCAATACGGTCTAAAAACCAGCGGTCGTGCGATATAATCACGGCACATCCGGCAAAGTATTCCAGTCCCTCTTCCAGCGCCCTGATGGTATTGACATCCACATCGTTGGTAGGCTCGTCCAGGAGTAGCACGTTGGCGTTTTCTTTCAACGTGAGGGCCAGGTGCAGGCGGTTACGTTCCCCGCCGCTCAGCACACCGCATTTTTTCTCCTGGTCTGCACCGGAGAAGTTAAACCGCGACACATAAGCCCGGGCGTTTACCTGGCGGTTGGCCAGTTGAACATACTCCGAGTTCTGCGCTATGGTCTGAAATACCGTCTTGTCCGGGTCTATTTGTTTGTGTTGCTGGTCCACATAGGCCAGACTCACCGTGTCCCCAATGGTAAAAGAGCCGGAGTCGGGTGTATCGTACCCCATAATCAGCCGAAAGAGCGTGGTTTTTCCCGCTCCGTTGGGACCAATGATCCCTACGATGCCGGCCGGCGGTAACTTGAAGCTCAGGTTATCAAACAGCAATTTGTCTCCGTAGGCCTTGGATACGCCTTTGGCTTCTATCACGTTGTCTCCCAAACGAGGACCGTTGGGAATGAATATTTCCAGACGTTCTTCCTTTTGTTTTCCGTCTTCGTGCAACATTTTTTCATAAGCCGAGAGTCGGGCTTTTGATTTGGCGTGCCGGGCCTTGGGAGCCATACGCACCCATTCCAGCTCGCGCTCCAGGGTCTTGCGCCGTTTGCTTTCCTGCTTTTCTTCCGTTGCCAGCCGCAGGGTCTTCTGCTCCAGCCAGGAAGAGTAATTTCCTTTCCACGGAATGCCTTCTCCCCGGTCCAGTTCCAGGATCCACCCGGCCACATTGTCCAGGAAATACCTGTCGTGCGTAACGGCAATGACCGTGCCTTTGTATTGCTTCAGGTGGGCTTCCAGCCACTGCACACTTTCCGTATCCAGGTGGTTGGTGGGCTCGTCCAGTAACAGCACATCCGGCTCCTGCAGCAACAACCGGCACAGCGCCACCCGACGCCGTTCGCCTCCGCTCAAATGCTCCACAGACGTCTCTGCCGGCGGACATTGCAAGGCGTCCATAGCCCGTTGCAGGCGGGAGTCCAAATCCCACGCGCCGGCGTTGTCTATTTTTTCTGTCAACTCGCCCTGCTTCATGATGAGTTCATTCATCTGGTCGTCATCCATGGGCTCGGCAAATTGCAGGTTTATTTGTTCGTAGGCTTCCAACAGGTCCACCAACGGCTGCACGCCTTCTTTAACAATATCTATAACCGTTTTGGAAGGGTCCAGGTGCGGTTCCTGTTCCAAAAAACCTACCGTATGTCCCGGTGCCCAAACCACTTCTCCTTCTATGTTCTTCTCTATGCCTGCGATTACCTTCAGCAACGTGGATTTACCCGATCCGTTCAGCCCTATGACGCCAATCTTGGCCCCATAAAAAAAGGAAAGGTAAATGTCTTTTAGAATGACCTTATTGCTCGATGGCAGGATCTTGCTGACCCGGTTCATAGAGAAAATAATTTTTTCGTCTGCCATAATTGTTTAAAATTTTTTAATCCTGAAGTGACAATACGGGTTGTTCCCTGTTTTTTTGTAATACTGCTGGTGGTACGTTTCGGCAGGCCAGAAACGGCCGGCCGGGGTAAGGGCCGTATGTACGGTATGCTCTTTTTCCCTCAGTTGTTTCATAAGTTTTTCTGCTACCACGCGTTGCCGGTCGTTTGTATAGAAAATTTCTGAACGGTACTGCGGGCCTATGTCGGGTCCCTGACCGTTCTTTTGCCCCGGATCATGGATCTCAAAAAACAATTTGCACAATTCCTCAAACGATACCAGCACGGGGTCAAACTCCACTTCAACCGCCTCGGCATGCCCCGTGGTCCGGGACTTTACTTCTTCATACAGGGGATCTTCCTTGTGCCCGCCCGTATAACCCACTGTACTTTTAATGACACCCGGTACCCTGGCCAGGTAATGCTGCACGCCCCAGAAACAGCCTGCTGCGAAGATTGCTTTTTCCATAAAGCAAAGATATAAAAAAAGGCAGCAGTTCGCTGCTCGAACACGTCGCTGCTCAACACGTCGCTGCACCAAAAGAGCGGGGAACGCCTCCCAGTTGCTACGCTGTCGCTTCGCAACCGGGCCCCTCCCTCCTCGGGTGCGAGGTTCCCCTTTCCCTTTTGGTGCCAGCTCCTTTTTTTTCGTGCAGTTCCCATTTTTCCGTGCAGTTCCGTTCAATTGCATGCCATTTGGCGCATTTTGGCGCGCTACATTTGGCGCGCTACATTGAATGTAGATTCAACACCCTGGATTCAATCTAGTGCGCCAAGTTTTTTTGCCATTGCAATATCTATCTTCTAATCAAACAGTTGCAATTTTTTCGGAAAGTTTTGGCGCGCTTGATTGAATCTAGCGCGCCAACGACGCACTAAAGTTTCTTTATCTTTGTACTATGCACCCGCTCCTGAATATGATCCGAGAAGGGGAACACCGGCAGCAGGATTTTAAATATTTCCTGAGCGATGCACGCAAAATTGCCAGAACCCTTGCAGCCTTTGCCAATACTGACGGAGGCCGCCTGTTGGTAGGTGTGAAGGACAACGGAAAAATTGCAGGGCTGAAGCATAAGGAAGAAGAGGCCTACGTGGTTGAAGCGGCGGCCCATATCTTTTGCAAACCTGCCGTAACGTACGAAATAAAAGAATGGGTTTTTGAAGGCAAAAACGTATTGGAAGTGCAGGTTCACAAAAGCCCGAATGCACCCCACAAAGCACCCTCGGAAAACGGCACTTACACGTGCTACCTGCGCAAAAAAGACGAAAACAAAGTGGCTACTCCATTGGAAATGGCCATCCTGTATAAATTACGGACATCAAAACCGCTTTCCTTCACACTGGACAGCCGCCACAAACGGCTGCTGGAAGTACTCAAAACACAAGACGGCCAAACCAAATACGATGTCAAGAAACTTTCGCGGCTGAGCCTGATGACGGAAAAAGAATGTATCGACATCCTCTCGGGCTTAATTGCCGAAGGAATCCTGCCGCCACCCGCAGAGTAGCAGGCCCCGCCACCCGGACAACAAAGCACCAACACCTGAACAACAGACTCTTTTCACACATTCAAATACCCCTTTAGGGTCTCTGCGTACTGCCGGAATGCATCCAGCCCCTTGTCGGTGACGCGGCAGACGGTCCTGGGTTTTTTATCCCGGAAGGTTTTCTCAATTTCTATATACCCGGCTGTACTCAGTTTGTCCAGCTGTACGCTCAGATTCCCCGAAGTGGCACCTGTCTGCTGCTGCAGAAAGGTGAAATCTGCATTTTCTACAGAAACCAAAACAGACATAATGGTCAGACGCAACGGGGAGTGCAGCAGGGGATCCAATTCTTTACGCATAATTTTTCCATTTTTTTTACGCAAGGCAACTTTTACGCAAACCGGCTTTAACGCAAACCGGCATTTATGCTGCACGATTTTTATGCAGGCCGTGCTGCAACAGGTGCCCGGGAATGACCATCATTACAGCAAAGACCAAAGCCAAAACAGGAAAAAACCACAACCCTGTCAACCACAAAAAAGCAAACGACAGCAGGATACCCAGGATGCCGCATACAATAAAAGGTTTGTACCGGACTACCAGACCTGTGATTGCAACACCCAGCCCCGTGAGCAGAACGAAAATAAAAGGTGCGGCAAAACCGCGCAAAAGAAAAGCAGCTGCCATGCAAAGTACCATAACACCGGTAATCAGCAGCCACAGGTGTCCAATCAAAACGCCAATATGGGTACGCGGCACCTCTGTTTCCCGGCTTCGGTTCTTACCCGTTATGGCAAACAATATCCACCCCAGCACCGGGATGGCTGCCCAAAGAATGTGGTACCGGTAATCGCCGGTACGTGAAAAGAAAAAACCTACGACCAACGAAGTGAGAACGCTCAGATAGCCAAAGATAAGCATGGGCAGGCCGGCATTTTTCTCTACCCTGCGACGTGTTTGTTCAATTGTTTTTACAATCAAATCCAAACTCTCTTTTTCATTTAAAACTTTTTCCATCTTGTTATAAATTAATTTCACTTGCAAATATAAAGTACTTTATATTATAAACCAAATAAAAATTAAAAAAGTTATTATATTTGCATCGTGAAAAATCTTTCTCACATACTATCTATGATAATGCGTATGCATCGGTAAGATGCACACCTACCCGGGATTTGTCTAAAAATCCCACCCCCTTTCCAAACATTTTCCAAACTTTTTAATCACTGACTCATGTCTGTATATGATCATTTTGAGACCTTACAGGTCCATGCCGGACATACACAAGATCCGGCCACGGGAGCTTGTGCTACTCCCCTTTACCAAACCGCCTCATTTTGTTTTGATAACATGGACCATGCAGCGCGCCTGTTTCAGCTGCAAGAGGAGGGACATATTTATACCCGGCTGTCCAATCCCACAGTCGCTGTTCTGGAAGAGCGGGTGGCCGCTCTGGAAAAATGCACGGGAGCCCTGGCCGTTTCCTCGGGACAAGCAGCCCATTTTCTTACTTTTCAGAACCTTTCCGTTCCGGGAGACAATTTTATTGCTTTCCCTTCTTTGTACGGAGGCACTTACACACTCTTCCGCGATCGTTTCCGCAGCCTGGGCATTGAATTTCGCTTTGCGGCAGGAAACGAACCCCGTCATGCAGAAGCCCTGATTGACGAGCGTACCAAAGGATTGTTTGTAGAAACCATTGCCAATTCCGATTACCATGTCCCCCAGTTTGATGCCCTGGCCGAGCTCTGCCAAAAACACCGCATTCCGCTTATTGTGGACAACACGTTTGGAGGCGGCGGCGGACATATCATCACAGCCGAAAGGTTGCAGAGCGGTCAGTTAAGACTATACGACCCACAGACAGGAGAACATTACAACGATGCAACGTGGGAACACTATACAACGAGGATTGTCTTGGGGCGCAGTATAAGAGTTTATAGGTCGGACGGCTTCCTTATCAACAACGATATTATCTCGGGCGTTGTACACCGCTAATCGCATCAATTTCTTTATGCAGGGCGTCAGTAATACCACGCCACTCGGCTTCGTCAGCAATATGGTAATTGCCGTCTACGTCGAACAGGAAATAATAAGGGAAACCAATGCACCGCAATCCGTCGCCGTCTAACTTCGACCTATAAACAGCGAAATTATTCCATTCGCCAACGTACGCAGCCCTGTCCCAAAGGCATTGTTTCGCAAGCCTGTCGGCTATCGATTGAAAATCTTTTTTCTTCATAGCATATGTATTTAGTTACAAAAATAACAATAAAACAACAAGAGCCCGGCATCAACCGGGCTTGTCAGAGGCAGGTACCTTTCCCTGGGATAGCGGCCGTTTCCCGTACCTGGAAGGACCGTGCGCCTCGTACAACAACCTCGACTTTTTAGCCACTTTTAAAAACAAAGCCTTTTGTGCCCGGACCCGAGCCCTGGGACTGCGTGATTTCGGCTGCTGCCTTTCGCCCTTCAACGCCCTGATGATCCTTCAAGGTGTTGAAACACTTTCCCTGCGGATGCAAAAGGCTATGGACAACGCCCAGGAGCTGGCAAGATGGTTGCTGGCTCAAAAAAAGGTGAAAAGCGTAAGTTACCCGGGGCTGAAAAACCACCCCTCTTACGAGAATGCCCACAAATATTTTATACCGGGCTACGGATCCGTCTTAAGCTTTACGCTGAACGGAGACCGCAAACAGACGGCTGATTTTGTAGAACGGTTGCAGCTGATTACCCACCTGGTAAACGTAGGCGATAACAAAACCCTGATTGCGCACCCGGCCTCAACTACGCACAGCCAGCTTTCCGACGCTGCCTTGCAAGCCGCAGGCATAGAATCCGGTACTTTGCGCCTGTCTGTTGGCATTGAACACATTGAGGACCTTAAGACAGACCTTTCCCAATCCCTTAGACAAATCCGGTAATGAAAGAGAACACACTCCTAGAAGAACATACCTTTACCTGCCCGGACCCTTTTCATCTAGAAAGCGGAGACGTACTTCCCGGGATCCGCATCCGCTACCATTGCAGCGCAGGAAGCCACCGGGGAAGGCAGGTGGTATGGATTTGCCACGCCCTGACGGCCAATTCCAACCCGTGCGATTGGTGGCCTACATTAGTTGGAGAGGGGAAATTTTTTGACCCTTCGCGTGAATTTATCATCTGTGCCAACGTCCTGGGTTCTTGCTACGGCTCCACGCAACCTGACAGCCCCGACTTTCCGCTCATAACCATCCGCGACATGGTACAAGCCCACGAGTTGCTGCGCCGGGAACTGGGTCTGGAAGAAATCCACCTGCTTATTGGCGGGTCAAGCGGTGGATTTCAGGCCGTGGAATGGGCCATCAGCAATCCGTCGCTTATTAAAAACTTATGTTTACTCGCCTGCAGCGCCCGCATAAGCCCCTGGGCCACGGCCCTGAACGAGTCGCAACGCATGGCCCTCCAGGCCGATCCCACTTTCGCCAACGGGGCCGGGCGTCAAGGGCTGGCGGCTGCGCGGTCCATCGCGCTGCTGTCGTACCGCTCGTACGAGGGGTATTGCCAAACACAGGCCGAGACCTGTAACAACGTGCTGACGGCCACCCGCGCCTGCTCGTACCAGCAATACCAGGGAGAGAAGCTGGCCAATCGGTTCTGTGCCTACAGTTACTACGTACTCACGCGCAGCCTGGATTCGCACAACGTGGGGCGCGGACGGGGCACCCCGGAAAAAGCGTTGTCGCATATAACGGCACGTACCCTGTGCGTTGGTATTGACAGCGACCTGCTTTTCCCGCTCTCGGAAATTGATTTCATGGCACGCCATATTCCGGAAGCCCAAAAACAGGTCATTACCTCTGATTTTGGACACGACGGGTTTTTATTGGAATACGAACAAATTATACCATTATTATGCAAGTTCTTAAATTTGGAGGAAGTTCGGTAGCCAACGCTTCTTCTATAAAACAAGTAATACAGATTATTAAGGAAGCTTCTGAAAGCGACAGAACCATTGTGGTAATCTCTGCGCTGAGCGGGGTAACAAATACCCTGGAAGCCACAGGCCGCCTGGCTGCCTGCGGCGATACGGTCTACCTGGACAAAATCAAAGAACTGGAGGAACGGCATGCAGAAGTCACAGACCGGTTGCTGCCTCAAGATTTCAGAGGAGACGTAAACCAGATACTCTCCAATTTGTTTGAAAAGCTGCGCGAAGTCTGCCGGGGTGTATTTCTTATCAGGGAGCTGAGTCCGGCTACGTCAGATTTGATTGTCAGTTTTGGCGAGTTGTTTTCCACACGCATTCTGGAAGCCATGTGCACACTGACCGGTCTGAGTTGCCGCTGGACAGACGCACGCGAAATAGTCCGCACAGGTCCTTCTTCGCCACACATTACGGTGGATACAGACACCACCTTCCGCAACATCCGGCACATGGTAAAATCCAATCCCGTAAAGACTTTCATTGTTCCCGGGTACATTGCCTCGGACGCAGAAGGGCGCACCACCACCCTGGGCCGAGGCGGCTCGGACTATACGGCTTCTCTCATGGCGGTAGGTTCCAAAGCCCGTATGTTGTGGATCTGGACCGATGTGGACGGTATGATGACGGCAGACCCGCGTATTGTACCCGACGTACATACCATCGAAAACATTTCGTACAAAGAAGCGCTGGAGTTGTCCCACTTTGGTGCCCGTGTGGTTTACCCGCCCACTATACAACCTGTTGTTTCCAAAGGCATTCCCATCATGGTAAAAAACACGTTCCACCCCCGGAAGCCCGGTACGCTCATTGAGCAAGATCCGCCGGAAGGAAAAGAGAAAATCCGAGGCATTTCCGGAAGCGACCGCATTGCCCTTTTGTCTATGGAAGGAAGCGGCATGGTAGGCATCCCCGGATATTCCAGCCGCCTGTTCAACGCCCTCACCCAGGAGCAAATTAACATCATACTCATTACACAAGCCTCTTCGGTTCATACTATGCTGGTTGCCATAGAACAAAAAGATGCGGACAAAGCCAAAAAAGCAGCCGATGAGACGTTTGCTTACGAGATATCCCTCCAAAAAGTAGAACCGCTGAAAGTAGAAAGTGGCTTTTCTATCATCAGCCTGATTGGAGCCGATATGAAAAACCAGTCGGGGGCCAGCGGACGCATGTTTGAAGCCATTGGCCGGCGCAACATCACCATCCGGGCCATTGCTCAGGGGTCTTCCGAAAAGAACGTTTCGGCAGTAGTCAGTACACGCGATGCAGACGAAGCCATCCGGGCCGTCCACCAGGAATTTTTTGGCTCTCCCACACGCCGCCTGAACTTATTTGTAGCCGGATGGGGAAACGTAGGAAAAAGCCTTACGTCGCAGGTATTTGCTCAGCGTAACTCCTGGTTACAGAACGAGGGTATTGATGTACAAATCTGCGGTATAAGCAACAGCCGCCGGATGGTCCTGCGCAAAGAAGGGCTGAAACCGGAAACCATACACCGTGCGCTTACGGGGGAAGAAGCAGGCGAAGCCAACCGCAACGGGGATTTTATTGATAAAATGATAGAAACCAACCTGCAAAACAGCGTCTTTGTAGATTGCACGTCCGACAGGTACATAGCGGCCCGTTATGCAGACATACTTGCCTCTAAGATTGCCGTAACGGCATGCAACAAAATTGCCAATTCCCTGCCCATGGATTTTTACAGAAAAATCCGACAGTTGGAATTGAGCGAACAAACCCGTTTCCTGTACGAGACCAACGTAGGAGCCGCCCTGCCCGTCATTTCCGTCATCCGGCAAATGATCCGCAGCGGCGACACCCCCACCCGTATAGAAGCGTGCTTATCCGGTACACTCAACTACGTATTCAGTACCTACAACAGCATCGTCCCGTTCCATCAAGTGGTGGAAGAAGCCAGGCAGTTGGGATACACAGAACCCGATCCCATGACGGATCTGTCCGGTACCGATGTTATTCGCAAAGCCCTTATCCTGGCCCGTGAATGCGGTCTGGACATGGAAGAAAACCAAGTGGCAAGCTACTCGTTCCTACCCCCTTCCTGGCCCGACGAAACCCACTTCCAGGCCCTTTGGCAAGAGTGCCAAAAAAACAACACCCGCCCCCGCTACCTAGCCCGCATAGAAACCAACCCCGCAGAGACCGTTGGTGTTACGAAGGCAGAAGGTACTGTACAAGTGGGTCTGGAGTTTGTGGCGGAAGACCATCCTTTTTACAGCCTCTCGGGCACAGACGCCTCCATCATTTTGTACAGCCGCCTGTACCCCAATGGCATCCGCGTTGCCGGTGCCGGAGCCGGTGCCGAACAGACCGCCTCGGGCCTGATTAACGATATCTTCCAATGCATATGAACTCCTTAGATACAACAAGCAACGCCCGCATGATTGCAGGCCGGGCAACCGCCTCGGAACATACTGCCAAAATCGCTGTACCCGTACTGGTAGCCGGAGCTACCGGGCTGGTGGGCAGCACCATTGTGCGCCTGCTGGAAGAAAGAAATTTTCCTGTAAAGCAGCTCATTCCCGCTGCCTCGGAACGTTCCGCAGGAAGTACCGTATTGTTCCGAGGCAAGGCTATTCCTGTAACAACCCTGGAGCAGGCACTGAAAACGGAACCGGGCATAGCCCTTTTCTCTGCCGGCGGTGCCGTTTCAAAAACCTGGATTCCGCTGTTTGTAGAAAAAGGCTGGCAGGTGGTGGACAATTCTTCGTACTGGAGGATGGACGAGCACGTCCCCTTGGTAGTTCCGGAAATCAACGGGCATCTGCTGCAGCCTTCCCACCAGTCGCAGCCCTCGCACCAGTCGCACCCTTCCCAGCAGTTGCACCCTTCGCACCAGTCGCAGCCTTCCCAGCAGTCGCAGCCTTCGCACCAGTCGCAGCCTTCCTGCCCGTTGCAGCCCTCGCACCAGTCGCAGCCTTCCTGCCCGTTGCAACCCTCGCACCAGTCGCAGCCTTCCTGCCAGTTGCAACCTTCCCAGCAGTCGCAGCCTTCCTGCTCGTTG
>Ga0265294_10002206_pt1 | contig 25753 bp, 23 predicted proteins | sample MunlanPumphouse3_FD_192504 | JGI IMG/M metagenome (GOLD analysis project Ga0265294, IMG submission 192504) | Groundwater microbial communities from a municipal landfill in Southern Ontario, Canada - Pumphouse #3 | ecosystem: Environmental > Aquatic > Deep subsurface > Groundwater | place... | reverse complement strand
GCCAGCGTTCATTCTGAGCCAGGATCAAACTCTCCAATTAAACTGCTAATCTTATGCCGGCTCTCGCCGACTCAAAAAATTAACTGGGCCTACTCTTTCCGTCACTATCTAGTTTTCAAAGATCAAGCGTCTCGCCAAAAGCGAATTATAGACTAAAACGCCCCATTTATTTTGTCAACTCTTTTCCGCTGACATTCAATTTTTTGATTGCGTTTCAAAGAGGTGATTCATTAAGCTTTGATGCAGGATTTGTCAACTCTTTTTTCATTCGCTTTTAAAGAACCCTTATTGCCGAAGCAACGGGTGGAACTATTATACTTTGGAATCCGGTTTGTCAAGCGTATTTTTCAGCCAATCAATCTTATTTTATGATAGCGCTTCTTGCCGATGCGCAGCAGAATTTCCCCGTCGGTAAAATCGTTTTCCGAGACCCTGTATTCAAAGGATTCAACGCGCTTTCCATTCAGATACGCCCCCCCCTGTTGGATCAATCTTCGGGCTTCTCCGCTGGAGCTGACGACTCCGGCAATCTGAAACATCTTGAAAATCGGAACGCCCGGTCCGATCTCACTTCTTTTGAAATCAGAATGCGGCACCAACTGATCATCGTCCCGCAAAACTTCGCGGGGGATCGCGCTGGACGGCAGAATCCAATCGGGAATGCTTCGTCCTCCGAACATGGTACGCGCCGCCTGGAAAGCCTTGACCGCCTCGTCCCCGCCATGGGCCAGACTTGTGGCTTCAAAAGCCAGTACCGCCTTGGCGCTGTTCAGGTCTGACCCCGCCAGTTTTTCAATCCCATGAATCTCATCCATGGGAAGGAAGGTGAACAGGGCTAAAAAACGCTGCACGTCCAGATCATCCACATTCACCCAGTATTGATAATATTCATAGGGGGCGGTGCGGTCCGCATCAAGCCAGACAGCCCCCTTGGCCGTTTTCCCCATCTTGGCGCCGTTGCTGGTCGTAATCAGCGGGAACGTAATGCCGAATGCCGGCTTCTGCCGCGTGCGTCGAATCAAATCGATTCCGGCAATGATGTTTCCCCACTGATCGCTTCCGCCCATCTGAAGCGCACACCCGAAGCGGTCATTCAATTCAAGAAAATCATAAGCCTGCAGCAGCATGTAATTGAATTCGATGAAATTAAGCCCTTCCTCGGACTCGAGCCGCATGCGGTAGCTTTCAGCTCTGAGCATCCGGTTGACCGTAAAATGTCTCCCGATGTCGCGCAGAAAGGGGATGTATTCCAGTCGGGTCAACCAGTCGGCGTTGTTGACCAGAACCGCCTTGCCGCCGTCAAAATCGATAAACCTGGAAAGCTGCCTTCGAATTCCCCTGGCATTCTCGTCCACCTGCTCCCGGGTCAGCATTTTCCGCATCTCCGTCTTCCCGCTGGGATCCCCGACAAGCGCGGTTCCACCGCCGACCAGCGCGATCACAAAGTGGCCGTTGCGCTGCATGTGCGCCAGCGACATAATGGGGACAAGGCTGCCGATATGCAGACTGGACGCCGTAGGATCGAACCCGATATAGCAGCTGATCGGGCCTGAATTGACGGCATCCTGCAATTCCTGATCGTGCGTGGTCTGCTCGATAAAACCTCTTTCACGAAGCACATCCAATACATTCATGATTCGTCTTCCTCATTTATTGGCAAATTCAACCGCCCGGGTTTCCCGGATCACCATCACCTTGATCTGCCCTGGAAACGTCAAGGTTTCCTCGATCTTTTTTGCAATATCCCGGCTGAGCAGCACGGTTTCCTCATCCGAAACCGTATCGCTCTCGACAATGACGCGAAGCTCCCTGCCGGCCTGAATCGCATACGAGTTGCCTACGCCTCCGAAAGAATTAGCGATAGCCTCAAGATCCTCCAATCGCTTGATGTAGTTCTCCAGCAGTTCTTTTCTTGCACCCGGTCTTGCTCCCGAAAGGCCATCTGCAGCCTGCACCAGAAAATCATATACCGTCACCGGCGGAACATCCTCATGATGCGCGGCAATAGCATGAACGATCTTTGCGGACTCCCCATACTTCTTGGCCAGCTTGGATCCTATCAGGGCGTGCGGCCCTTCCAGCTCATGATCAATCGCCTTGCCTAAATCGTGCAGCAATCCCATCCGACGCGCCAATTTTGCGTTAAGCCCCAGTTCGGACGCCATGATGCCCGTCAGAAAACCTACCTCCACGGAATGCTTTAATACATTCTGCGCATAACTTGTACGAAACTTCAGCCGGCCCAGATACTTGACAAGCTCGGGGTGAAGCCCATGAATTCCCAGGTCAAAAGCAGCCTGTTCTCCGGCCTCCTTAACGGTCTGATCGACCTCCAGGCTGACCTTTTTGACAACATCCTCTATGCGCGCGGGATGAATTCGCCCGTCGGAAATCAGTCTTGTCAGGGCAATTCGAGCAACCTCGCGTCGGATCGGATTAAATCCGGACAAAATCACCGCCTCCGGCGTGTCGTCAATAATAAGATCAATGCCGGTCGCCGCCTCAAGCGCCCGTATATTGCGTCCCTCCCTTCCGATGATTCGTCCCTTCATCTCATCGCTGGGCAGCGGCACGGTTGACACCGTTCTCTCAGCCACATAATCCGATGCATACCTTTGAATGGCCGTCGCCAATATCTTTTTGGCCTTTTTGTCTGCGTCCTCCTTGGCCTCCTGTTCGATACGCTTAATCAGCTTGGCGCCCTCGTGTCGAGCCTCATTCTCCATATTCTGAACCAGCAGTTCCTTGGCCTGTTCCGCACTTAATCCGGATATCTTCTCAAGCTGCCGGATCTGTTCTTCAATCAGCTCATTGTAATGAAGCTCTCTTTCTTCAATAAATTCCTCTTTCCGGGCTATTTTTTTTTCTTTTTTAGAAAGCTCTCGCTCTCTTCGTTCAAACTGATCTGTTTTCCGATCAACATTTTCTTCCTTTTGGAGCAAACGCTGCTCCTTCTTTTTCAACTCCGAACGGGTTTCTTTGGTTTCGGCGTCAAAATCGCTTTTCATTCGAAACAATACATCCTTGGCCTGCATTTCTGACTCCTTTAACAAGGCCTCGGACTGCTGTTTTCCATCTTCTAAAATCCTCGAAGCCTGCAAATCAGCTTCTTCAATTTTCCGAGCAGCGATTTTCAGTTTAACCCAATATGAGATGGCATATCCCGCTACGAAGCAAAAAATGCTCGATAATATGATCCACAAAGTCATCGATCTTCTCCATTCTTTTATCATTAGCAGGGGATCATACTTTCATATCCCCCACGGCAATTTCCTGCTCCGCTCAAATTCAAGAAGGATTTCCAAATCCCCGCCCTCAAGGCTGAAAACGGCGCGCAGGCAACTTAGGCAAATGAACCGGACACCCCCGCCATTTGCAGGCGCAACGCCCAAAATCAAGCCGGAATTCTATTTTATGCGGCTTGAGACACTGTCAAATCAATTCAATCTGTTTATCACCGGCAGCACCGGCCCCTGAAACAAAGTGAATAATGGAAGAACTGTCATAGAGGAGTTTCGGGCAAGCAAGTCACCTTTGCAGGTGAAATTGAGAAATGCTTTTAAGAAAGGAAAACAATAAAACGCGCAGAAAATTCATGCAGGAAATCTGCTGAATAAAAACTCACGGTCCGGTCAAATTCAACATCGGCTATTCGCGGAATTTTTCTTGAAATACAACCTCGCGTTTTGACCGATTGATTATAATTTTTGATCTCGGCATCTACCCGGAGAGGGCGATCCCCACCTCAATGCCGTGTTGGCAGCACCTTGATCCATATATTAAAAGCGGCGGCTTGAATAGTTTCTTTAGGCTTTTCTGTACAAGCAGATCCTGCACACCGAAACCAGAGCAGGCCCCATATATATGGCTGTTGGGTCAAAGAACAACTTCCAATCACGCGCACGGCAGGGATCGTATATTACCAGAAAACTACCGGGTTTTATCCCTACTACCCGAAATCAGGAAGTAAGGCTTCCATTCTCCCTGTTTTCGGCTTCCAACGGCATAAAGACTGGATAATGGCAACAACGCTTTGGATCACTCAATTTATATCCTGAATTCAGTTAAATAAGAATCCAGGTTTCGGCTCATAACCATGGTTCGCTCGGATATCATGCGTTGCAGTTCTGCATTTTCTCTTCTGAGTTTTATATTCTCACCGGCAATATTGAGCGCAGCCAATATCAGCGTGACAACCTTAGAAATATTGGGTCCAGTTGCAGCCTCCTGCGACAGTATCCGCCCCACCTCCCGTACCAGTATATCGGCAACTTCCCTGGCCGTACCGGCGTCCGCCTGAGCTTTGACTGTAAAAAGCTGACCAAATAATTCTATGCTTACAAGCTGTTCCAATGAATTACAGAATACCATTCCGTCCCTTATACCGAAAAGACACCTAAGAAGCTTCGGTTACATTTTGTATTCTAACCAGGAGCTCATCAATTTTTGACCGAACTGCGGTTTTTTCCTGTTCGTATCTGCTTTCCGCTTCAATCTTACCCTGAAGCTCCGACTCTAGCTGATCTATCTTATTGTGAAGCGCTAAGTTTGAATCCTTTAAGCCCTTGTAGGCTTCAAGGAGTTTTCCCACTTTCTGCTCAACTGCTTCAAATTGCCCTACAAGCATTTCTTTTTCCACTATTACACCTCTTTTACGATACCAATATAGCGATTAAGACCTCGCAATGTCAAGATATTTCACCGATTCTTTTGCGCATCATGGCTTCAAGCCTCTTCAGGTCATCGAGCGTGTTAACCCCTATGACCTCGTTGAAATCATCGCCCAAAAAAGCTCCCACAGATCTCAGCGCAGTCCGTCCGATGGAGATTATATCCGTAAAATAAAATTCTCCCTGTGCATTGTCCGGTTGAATCAGTTTGAGCGCTTCTTGCAGGAAACCGCGCTCGACGCAATAAATTCCGGAATTAATGATGTCGATCTTCTTCTGATCCTCCGTAGCATCCGCCTCCTCGACGATTGCCTCCAAATGTCCTTTTTCGTCCTGAAGGATTCTGCCGTAACCTTTTGGCCGGTCAATTCTTACCGATAGAACCGAAACATCAAACCCGCCGGACTGATGATGTTCCAGAAAGCGTTTAAGTGTTTGAGGACGAATCAGCGGCACATCGCCGCAGAGCACGATCACACGTTCGGCATCCTCATGCAGAAACGGCAAAGCGCTCTGCACGGCATGGGCTGTGCCAAGCTGCCGTTCCTGAACTGCAAAGCGGACGCGAAAACGCTCGGATACGATCCGACGGACCTCTCCGGCCTGGTGCCCCACCACCACGACAACCCTGTCGCCGGCCAGTTCGGAGGCGGTCTCAACCACATGCACAACCATCGGTTTCCCGAGAATCTCATGCAGCACCTTGGCCTTGTCTGACTGCATCCTTTTCCCAAGCCCGGCCGCCAGAATAATAATCGCCAGATTATCGTTGGCTTCCATCGCCATCGAAACTCCTTTCGTTTTCAGCTCCCCCATGTTGCAACCCGCTCATTTCCAAATCGATCGAAACAAGTCAAAACCGGGCAGAAAAAACGCATCTAAAAAAAAGGCACCCCTTCTGCGGGATGCCTTTTTGATCAATTAAATACGCACATCGTTTATTCGGAAGTTGTTTATACAGTTTTCCGAATATCTCTACTTCAAGACTGTGCGAGCCTCAAACGATAAAATGCTCTTTCCAGGGCCGCTCTTGCCCGGGCTGCATCAATCGTTTCCTTTTCAGCGGCCTGACCGGCCAGCCTTTTTTGCGCCCTTTCCATAGCAGCCTTTGCGCGCGCAACGTCGATATCGACCTTTCTTTCCGCGGCATCAACGAGCACCGTCACTTTATTGGGAAGCGTTTCAGCAAATCCGCTGCTGACAAATATACGCTCCTCACCGCCGGAGCCCTTGTATCGAAGCACTCCTGGTTTCAGGCTTGCAAGAAAAGGCGTATGCCCCGGCAGAACTCCAAATTCACCAACAAGACCGGGCGCCACTACTATTTGCACCTCTTCGCTGACAACCGCCCTGTCTGGGGTAACCACCTCTAACAATATATTACCAGCCATATTATTATACCCTCACCACTAAGTCTTCTTGTGTGTTATTTCATCTTCTGCGCCTTTTCAACGGCTTGCTCGATGCCACCCACCATGTAGAAGGCTTGCTCGGGAAGATCATCATACTTTCCTTCGCAGATTTCCCTGAATCCTCTGACGGTGTCTTCAATCTTTACAAACACACCCGCCATGCCGGTGAAGGTTTCCGCAACATGGAAAGGCTGAGACAGGAAGCGCTGGATCTTTCTGGCGCGCGAAACCGTCACCTTATCATCGTCAGAAAGTTCCTCAACGCCGAGAATCGCGATAATATCCTGAAGTTCTTTATACTTTTGCAGAATCCGCTGCACTCGACGCGCCACGGAATAATGCTCTTCGCCGATATAGGCGGCATCCAGAATCCGAGACGTTGAATCCAGAGGATCCACGGCAGGATAAATTCCAAGCTCGGCTATCTGACGGGACAGAACAACCGTTCCGTCAAGATGCGCGAAGGTTGTGGCGGGCGCGGGGTCAGTCAAGTCATCGGCAGGCACGTAAACACACTGGACAGCGGTAATGGACCCTTTATCGGTCGAGGTGATCCGTTCCTGAAGCCCGCCAAGGTCGACGGCCAGAGTCGGCTGATAACCAACCGCTGAAGGCATGCGGCCGAGAAGCGCGGATACCTCGGATCCCGCCTGAGTAAAGCGGAAAATATTATCAATAAAGATCAAAACGTCCTGACCTTCCATATCACGGAAATACTCCGCACAGGTCAGTGCGGACAGGGCGACACGCGCACGGGCGCCCGGCGGTTCCGTCATCTGCCCATAGATCAGAGCAGCTTTGGGAAGTACGCCCGATTCCTTCATTTCATGATACAGGTCGTTTCCTTCACGAGTCCGCTCGCCCACGCCGGCAAACACGGAAATACCACCGTGCTGCATGGCGATATTGTTGACCATTTCCATCATGATAACGGTTTTGCCGACACCGGCGCCTCCGAACATTCCCATTTTCCCGCCTCTTGGAAACGGCACCAGGAGGTCGATCACCTTAACGCCGGTTTCCAGAACGCGAACCGTGGTATCCTGCTCTACAAAAGTAGGCGCCAGACGATGAATCGGCATCATTTTCTCATGGCTGACCGGGCCCAAACCGTCCACCGGCCGACCGACAACATTCAAAACCCGGCCGAGACTCGCTGTGCCAACCGGCATCATAATGGGTTTCCCCGTGTCTTTTACGGGCATCCCGCGAACCAGACCATCGGTGACATCCATCGCGATGGTTCTGACGACATTATCGCCAAGATGCTGAGCGACCTCAACGACCAGATTGTCCTTCTCTTCGCTGATGGACGGGTTGGAAATCAGCATCGCCGTCAAAATCTCGGGCAATTTGCCTTGCTGGAATTCGACGTCAACGACAGGTCCCATCACCTGTGTAATTCTACCAATATTTTCTCCCATGGATTGACCTCCTATCAAGCACTCAAAATATTCAGTTCAAAAGTTTTAACCCTTAAGCGCTTCCGCCCCGCCGACGATATCCATCAGTTCTGCGGTAATGGCGGCCTGTCGGGCCTTGTTGTAAGCGAGCGTCAGATTACCTATCATATCATCGCATGCCTTAGAGGCATTATCCATGGCGGCCATTCTCGCTGCATGTTCGCTGGTGGATGTTTCCAACAACCCGCTGTAGATTTGAATACAGATATTCTTGGGAAGCAGTTCGCCCATCAAAGCGTCTGCAGAGGGCTCGCAAATATGTTCAACATGGCTTTCTTTCCCGATTTCCTCTATTTCCTCGAAATCCGGTTCTTTCGCAAGGGGAGGAATGGGGAGCAGTTGCCTGATTACAGGAATCTGCCTGGCCATTCCAATAAATTCGCTGTAGATGACATGGACCTCATCAAACTCGCCGTCCTCAAACGCCTTGATTAACTTCCGTCCGGAAGCGGTCGCAATGCTGAAATCAAATGTTCCGCCGACAACGCCGACATATGCATCCACGATCGGAAAATTCGATTTTTTGCACCAGTCGCGTCCCTTCTTCCCAAAAGCCGTAAAGGAAACCTCGATACCCTCGGCGGCCTTTGCTTTCTGAAATCTTGCCGCCTTGTCAAGAAGGTTTGCATTAAAACCGCCGCACAATCCTCTGTCGGACGTGCACAGGACAACATTGATTTTTTTCACTTCATCGCGGGAAACCAGCAACGGGCTGGCATCCTCAGCGGCACTGCCGGCAAGGCTTCCCAATACCTCGGCAAACTTTCCCGCATAGGGTCGAAAGCTTTCCATCTTCGACTGAGCGCCGCGCAACTTGGAAGCAGCAACCATATTCATGGCCTTTGTGATCTGCTTCGTTTTCTTGACACCGGCTATCTTTGTTTTTACTTCTTTTAACGTTGCCATATGAATCAGCCCCTATATCGCTTTTGGTTGATATCCGGCCTTATTTAATCGTGTCTTTAAAGCTGGACCCGTATTCCTGCAAGGCCTTATCCATCAAAGCGCGAAGCTCATCGGATAGGATCTTTTTCTGTGAAATTTCAGTGAAGATCTGAGGGTATCTGCTTTCGATAAACTGATACAATCCTGCTTCATATTTGGTCAACGACTCCACAGGCAGTTCATCCAGGAAGCCTTTTGCACCCGCATAAAGAATTGAAACCTGCTTTTCAAGCGGCAGGGGTTGATACTGGGGTTGTCTTAGAATTTCAACCAGGCGCGCACCACGTGTCAGCTGCGCCTGCGTTGATTTGTCCAGATCGCTTCCGAAAGCAGCAAAGGCCTCGAGTTCACGATACTGGGCAAGATCCAGACGCAGTGTACCGGCCACCTGCTTCATCGCTTTCACCTGAGCGGAACCGCCGACCCGGGATACGGAAAGACCGACGTTGATTGCGGGGCGAACACCGGCAAAAAACAGGTTGGGCTCAAGGTAAATCTGACCGTCGGTAATGGAAATAACGTTGGTCGGAATGTAAGCGGACACGTCGCCGGCCTGGGTTTCAATAATCGGAAGGGCTGTCAGGGAACCGGCGCCCAGTTCATCGCTGAGCTTGGCGGACCGTTCCAGCAGGCGGGAATGGTTGTAGAAGATGTCGCCCGGGTATGCCTCGCGTCCCGGCGGTCTTCTCAGCAGCAGGGATACCTGCCGGTAGGAAACAGCCTGTTTGGACAAATCGTCGTATACAATCAGGGAGTGTTTGCCGTTATCTCGGAAGTATTCGCCCATGGCGCAACCGGCGTAGGGAGCAATATACTGAAGAGCGGCCGGGTCGCTGGCGCAGGCGGCGACAACGGTCGTGTATTCCATGGCCCCGTGTTTTTCAAGAGCTGCCACCACCTGGGCCACCGTGGATTTTTTCTGGCCGCAGGCAACATAAATACAATATACATCGGTGTTCTTCTGCGCCAGAATCGCATCAATCGCAATCGCCGTCTTGCCGATCTGACGGTCTCCGATGATCAGCTCGCGCTGTCCGCGTCCCACCGGAGTCATGGCATCAACGGCCTTTAATCCCGTATAGCAGGGTTCATGAACGCCCTTTCTGGCGATAACGCCGGGAGCGACCATTTCAACACGCCGGAATTCTTTGGCTTCGATGGGTCCCTTACCGTCGATCGGCTCTCCAACGGCCGAAACAACGCGGCCCAGAACCGCTTCGCCCACCGGAACCTGAGCAATTCTGCCGGTTCGTTTAACCGTATCGCCTTCCTTGATGTGGGTGTCCTCGCCCATGATGGCGATACCGACATTATCCTCTTCAAGGTTGAGCGCAAGGCCGAGAATGCCGCCTGGAAATTCCACAAGCTCCATGGTCATGACTTTCTCCAAGCCGTATACGCGGGCAATTCCATCTCCAACAGACAAGACGACGCCGGTTTCACTCAGCTCGACCTTCTTGTCATAATCCTTGATCTGCTCTTTAATTATTTGGCTTATTTCTTCAGCTTTTAATTCCATTAGACACTCTCACCCCTTTTTAAAGATTCTCTCATCTTCATCATTTGCGTTTTGACGCTGCCATCCAAAACAAGATCCCCGATGCGCGCAACGATGCCGCCGATCAACTCCAGATCCTGTTTAACCTCCAGGACAACTTTTTTCCCGGCCAGCCTTGAAAGGCCGGATTGAATCTTCTTTATGGTTTCGGATGAAAGCACAGTTGCCGAAACCAAGCTGGCTTGCGCGACTCCTTTTGCCTCATCCGCCAACTTGTTATAAAATTGTGCGATCGGGACAATAAATCCAATGCGTCCCTTATCGAACAGCAGCAGAAGAAAGGCCCTCATCACTTTTGAAAGCTTCAACCGCTTAATCAGACTATTCAGGATATTTTTTCGCGCCACAGTATCATAGAGAGGATTGGTGAGAACCTGGCCAAGCTCTGAATCTTTGATTACGCCCGCCACGATTTCCAAATCCTTTCCATATGCATCTGCTTTGCCATCCTCTTGCCCTATCAACAGAAGTGCCTTGGCATAACGCCTTGCTATCGATAAATTTTTCACTATGCCACCACCTTCTCTAAGAATTCATCCACAAGTCGTTCCTGATCCTGCGGCTTAATCTTCTTAATGATGAGCTTTTCCGCCTCCGCAAGCGCCTGTTCAAGAACCTCTTCCCGCAACCTCTGCCGGGCCTGCTTGAATTCATAAGCGACACTGCGCTTGGCCTGTTCCTCAAGCCGCTCGGCTGCTGCGGCAGCCTCTTTCAGGATCCTGGCCTTGGCCTCTTCTCCCTGTTTCATGGACTCTTCGAGAATCTTATCGGCCTCCTCGCCCAGTCTGGAAATGCGCTCATTGTGCTCGGCGAGAAGCAGTTCGGCCTCCTCTTTCTTTTTCTCGAGTTCGGCCAACTGTTCTTTAATGCCGAGAATTCTGGCGCTAAGCGCCTGAGTGGCCGGCTTTTTTAAGAGGAAAAACAAACCGGCAACCAGAACAACAAAGTTCATGGTCTTGTAGGTGTCGGTTATTTCCCAGTGCTTGGTTTCTGTTGCGTGACCGCCGCCTTCGGCGGCTTCATGAGCGTCCTGCGCATGGCCTTGCGCTTCACTGACAGCGCCCTCGACCGGACCTGCGCCTTGTGCGCTGCCTTCAGACGAAGCCATGGCGGATCCTGCTGAAAGGGACAGAAGCATCGCCATAACACACAGCATCGCCCAGAAAAACTTCCGGTTAACACCCGATCTTCTCATCAAACGGCCCTCCCAAGAATTTTTTCACCAATCGCCTTGGCAAATCCTCCGATCTCCTTTTTCAGCGCAGCCCTCACGTCATCGATTTCCGATTCGATCTTTTTCTTTGCAGCCGCAAGATCTTGCACAGCCTTCTTGTTGATCTTCTCAATCAAGGCCTTCTCTTCACCGGCAGCTGCCTGCAGCAACTCTTCCTTCTTCTGTAAACCGCGCTCCCTAGCCTCTTTAATGCCCGCCGCAAGAGCTTCGGCCCTCTCTTTGGCTCCGGTCGCAGCCGCTCCAGCGCTATCGCCCAAATCCTTTATTTTTTGTTTTCTCTGCAGCAGCACCCTCCGAATGGGCTTGAACAGAACATAATTCAGCGCAAAAATCAGAATGATGAAATTGGCCATCTGCCACAATAGAGATGCATCGACCTTAATCATAGGCGGTCCTCCGTTGCATTAATTAGATTACCCGATCTACTCAAAGTTGAGCCAAGCACTTTACCGATTTTAGGAATCAAAGAAAATCACATAGCATTATGCGCCTCGGATTGTCAAAGGTTTTTTGCGTCTTTATCGACCTCAATGATTTCGGCGGCTTGCGATGACTTTATCGAGAAATTCCCCGCGGTTCGCCTTGCGATCGTTCTGGGAGTCATATTGCAGGTTCCATTCAATTCCGCACCGGTTTCAACCGACATGACCGGCGCAAGAATATCGCCGAAAACCCGGGCGGGCGGGTAGATTTCGACGCGTTCTCCGGCTTCGATGGACCCCGTGACGCTTCCCATGACGATGGCGATCCCCACGGACACATTCCCTTCAATAACGGCCTTGTCTCCGATAATGAGGGTTCCGGCTTCGGAAATAATTTTCCCCCGGACTCTGCCATCGAGTCGAATGGCGCCGCTGAACCGGATTTCTCCCTCAACCGAATCCTCTGCGCCCAGAAACGTCGTAATGATACCCGGATTGTTCCTTTTTCCCATTCTGATCTCCGCAGCGTCTTAAGAGTCGAACATATACCGCCTCATGCTGATATTCATCAACAGACCGATCGAAATCATATTGGTGACCACCGATGATCCCCCGTAACTGATCAAGGGCAACGGAACGCCCACCACCGGCATCAGTCCCATAACCATACCCATATTGATGAACGCCTGCCAGAAAATCATGGCCGTTATTCCGAAGGAGAGAATAACGCCGAACGGATCTCTGCATCGATAAGCGATGCTCAATCCCCAGATAATCAGAATCATAAAGCCGGCAAGCAAAACAACTGACCCTGCAAATCCCCACTCCTCGGCAAACACCGAAAAAATAAAATCGGTATGGTGTTCGGGCAGAAAAGAAAGGACGTTTTGCGTCCCATGCTGGAAACCCTTGCCGGTCAGCATTCCGGATCCGATCGCTATTTTCGATTGAATGATATGATACCCCGCACCCAGGGGGTCCCGATCCGGATCCAGAAAGGTCAGAATTCTTTGTTTCTGATATCCCTTCAGGAAAAACCAAACCAGGGGCGCCAGCACGGTAGCCCCCGAGATCAGTATCCAGAAGGATCTGCGCTCGATTTTAACAAAAAGTGTGACCGAACCGGCAATCAGGATCAATAGCATGGCGGTTCCCAGATCCGGCTGCTTGACGATCAGCGCGCAAGGCAACAGCACCGCAAAAGCCGGAAAAATCAGCTCGCGCAGGGTGTAGCCGTTGGTCTTGGTCAGTTTTGAATAGTAACGGGCCAGCACAATGATCAAGACCAGCTTGATCAATTCCGAAGGCTGAACGGAGACCGGTCCCAGAAGCAGCCAGCGCCGAGACCCCCCGGCATATTTTCCCATCACCAAAACCGCGCCCAGCATGGCGATGCATCCGACATAAATAAAATTGGCCAATTTATCCAGAATTTTATAATTCAAGGCAAAGGCCAGAATCATCAAAACAGCGCCTATGCCGAACCATACCAACTGCTTGTAAAAAAGCGCCGTCTGGGGAGCGGGTGATCCCGCCGAAACGGCACTGTAAAGGGCAATAAGGCCTAAAACGCCCAGAGTGAAGCAAAGCGCCAGAAGCCTCCATTCAAAATTCTGCAAAAGCCTTCGATCAAACATTCAGCGGACCTCGTTATCCAGGGCGGCGTCATCCACCGGTTGATTTTTGCCGAGATAGGCGGCAACGACATCCCGGGCGATGGGCGCCGCCGCACTGGATCCATGTTCACCGTGTTCAACAATCACGCTCACGGCGATAACCGGATTTTCCGAAGGCGCATAGGTGATAAACCATGCATGCGATTTCAGATGTTTTCTGGTTTCAATTTTCCGGAAAGAATCCGAACCCTTGCGGCTGACCACCTGAGCGGTACCCGTTTTACCACTTACATGGATCCCCTCGATCCTGGCAATTCTGGCAGTCCCGCGATTTCCGTTCACCACTTTCCACAGACCCTTTTGAATAATTGCCAGCGTATTTTCACTGGCCGGCATCCGGCCCGCCGAATGCTCCGCAGCCTCATAAACCCTGGTTCCATCTCCGGCTTCCACGGCATCCACCACGTAAGGTTTCACCAATTGCCCGTCATTGGCCACCGCCGCCGCAACCGTAAGCATCTGCAGCGGCGTGGTCAGATTAAATCCTTGACCGATGGCGACAGACAGGGTCTCGCCCCGCTGCCAGCCGACGCCGTATCTTTGTTTCTTCCATTCAGATGTTGGAATCAGCCCGGCGCCTTCATGTTCCAGTCCGATTTCGGTTTTCGCCCCCAGACCGCAAGCCTTTGCGTATCTGGCGATGCGGTCAACGCCGAGACGCTGGCCGACCTCGTAAAAAAAAACGTCGCAGGATTCCGCCAGAGCATCAACAACACTCATCCACCCATGGCCTCCCTTTTTCCAGCATCGAAAATCCCGATTTCCTAACCGGTAAACACCGTTGCAGAAGATCTTTGTGTGCTCAGTGATAACGCCTTCCTCGAGCCCGGCCATCGCGGTTATAATTTTAAAGGTGGATGCCGGGGGATATTCTCCCTGAATCGCCTTGTTTTCCAGAGGGTGGTTGGCGTCTGAAACCAGAGTCTCCCAGTCTGCGCGACTCATGCCGGTCACAAACGAATTCGGATCAAAAGAAGGGCTGCTGGTCAAGGCAAGAATGCGCCCGTTACGAGGATCCATGGCGACCACGGCGCCGGCTTGACCGGCCAGAAGACTTTCGGCTTTTTCCTGCAGGTTTTGATCAATGCTCAGATAAACATTATGGCCGGACCTGGCGTTTAAGGTTTTCAGCACCCTTACGACCCGGCCTGTCGCATTAACCTCGATTTGCCGTCCTCCGGCTTTTCCCCGCAAAAAGCGCTCGTATACGCTTTCAACGCCGCACTTGCCGATCAAATCCCCCGGATTATATCCGGCATAACGCTCGGTTTTTAATTCAGCGGCATTGATCTGTCCCACGTAACCGATCAGGTGAACGGCATTGCTGCCGAACGCATAATTTCGGACCGGCCGCACAATCACTTCAACCCCCGGAAGTTCGAATTTATGGACCTCAACAACGGCAAGCAGGTCACGATCGATATCGCTTTTCAGAATAACGGGCTTATGGGAGGGCACGCCTTTGGAAGATCGGATCTTTTCCATGAGCGCTTCGGGAGACTCCTGAATGTACTCGGCAAGTTTCGCAAGGGTCTGTTCCAGAAACCGGGCGTCCCTGGCAACGATGCCAAGATCAAAAGAAGGACGGTTATCGACCAGCAGCCTGCCTTTGGCGTCAAAGATCAACCCGCGGGGCGGATCAATGGTTTGCAGTCGAATGCAGTTGTTTTCGGAGAGCCTTTTGAACTCCTCGCCCTCAATGATCTGCAAATAAAAAAACCGTGTAAAAAGCAGGAAAAATCCTGCCATGGCCCAGAGCATCGCACCGGACAGTCGCTGTTTGTACCAATCCGTATCCACTGATTTCAGGTAACTGCTCAATGCATATCTCTCTTACCCGTCTCCAGGCATCGAAACCTGCTCATATAAATCGGATAAATGCATACAACCGGCATTTTCAAGCCGCCGTGATTGAAAGTGGAAAGCATCCCGCTGTCCGGGAATGCTGGTTTTTCAGGTCCGGAAAGCACGCATCCATTGGTTCCAGACCTTCTGCAGCGTTTCGAAAATCCTGATCAAAATCAATCCGGCCAATGCCGTCCACAAAACCTGCAGGCCGATGGACTGAATCGGAAACCAATACATCCGCACCCCCTGCCTTGACATAAGAATCGATCCCCAAAAAACAGCATTTTCAAGACAAACTCCCAGCACCAGAATAATCAACAGGACCCCGCCGTTTCTCAATCGAAATATTTTGCCCAACAAGCGGACACCGGCATACAGCCACAGATAGGTGGCCAGATAGACCCCAAACGCACCACCGGACAGTCCATCCATTATCAGCCCCAGGACCAGCGAAAAAGCAAACGACCCGTAGCCCGGCTGAAAAACGCCGAGATAGGCGATAAACGGGATCAGGGCATCATAGAAAAAATGAGAAGGCATCAGACAGGGCACGACAGATGTCTGAAAAACAATCAGCGTCAAACAGATCAGGGTATAATAAACGTATGTCATGGAATGGGCTCTTCCCCTGAATTCCCCGGATTCAAAATAATCAAAACCTCTTCGATTTTTTCGAAATCCACGGAAGGAGAAACGATCACTTCCTGAAACAGATCATCGCTCGGCCGCATCAGCCTGGACACCCGCCCGATCCCCAGCCCTTTGGGATAGACGCCGTCAAGGCCCGAAGAAATAACCCAGTCTCCGATCTGGATATCATCATTGCTCACCGCATAATCGAAAAGGCAGTCGGGAGCGGCATTCCCCTTGACCACGCCTCGGCTGCGGGATCTTTGAATCAGAGCATCTGCCGCACTGGCCGGATCCGTCAAAAGCAATACTTTGGCATAGCGATTTCCTGCGGAGATCACCTGTCCGACAATACCCTGAGCGTTGACAACCGGAAGTCCTTTGGTGACGCCGTCGGCCTTTCCCTTGTCAATGACAATTGTTTTGAACCAAATTGAGGGGTCGCGGCCAATGACTTCCGCAGCCAGAACGTCAAAGGCCTCCAAATCTTTAAAATTCAGCAGATTTCTAAGCCGGTGATTGGCAAGCTCGACTTCCCGGCACTTTCGGGATTCCTCAACGGAGAGCGCCAATGCACGCCGGAGCTGGTCATTTTCATGGGCCGTTCGGACCAGAGCAAAATAATGCCGCCATACGTCCTGGACGGCGTTCGTCAAATGCGTCAAAATTTCCTGAAATGGAGGGATAAAAGAAATAGCGATCTGACCGGGCTCTTCGGTGATATGCCGTCGACTGGTCATCGAAAGGGCAATGATGCTGATCGTGATCAGGATCAGCACGCCGCCTATCATCAGCGTTTTTCTCGAAAACATGCGGTTAGGTGATCACAACCTGCTTGAGAATTTCGATACAGTCCAGTGCCTTTCCCGAGCCCAGGGCCACGGTGGACAAAGGATCATCGGCAATTCGAATCGGAAGACCGCTTTCTTCATGCAGAAGTTTGTCTAAATTTTTCAACAGTGCGCCACCGCCGGTCAGAACGATGCCCCGGTCTACAATATCGGCTGCCAGCTCAGGCGGCGTCTGCTCGAGTGCAATTTTTACGGTTTCGACAATGGCGTCGATCTGCTCGGAAATAGCCACCCGAATTTCATCGGAATCAATCGCCAGAATCTTGGGAATGCCCGACACCAGATCTCTGCCCTTGACCTCGATCGTTTCGATCTCATCGGGTCCGGGATAGGCATTTCCGATTGTCGTTTTAATGATCTCCGCGGTCCGCTCCCCGATCAGCAGGTTATATTTGCGTTTGATATACTGCGCGATCGCCTCATCCATCTTGTCGCCGGCAATCCTGATCGATCGGCTGTAAACGATGCCCGCCAGGGAAATAACCGCCACCTCGGTAGTGCCGCCGCCGATGTCCACCACCATATTGCAGATGGGCTCGGTAATCGGCAGGCCCGAACCGATGGCGGCAGCCATGGGCTCTTCAATCAGAAAGACGTCTCTCGCCCCTGCAGATTCGGCAGACTCCTTGACCGCGCGCTTTTCGACCTGAGTAATTCCTGAAGGAACCGCAATAATGATCCGGGGCCTTACAAAAGTCCGCCGGTTGTGAACCTTATGAATAAAATGGCGCAGCATCGCTTCGGTAATCTCAAAATCGGCAATCACGCCTTCGCGCATGGGTCGAATCGCCACGATATTTCCCGGAGTTTTGCCCAGCATATTTTTGGCCTCGATGCCAACCGCCAGAACCCGGTTCTTCATGCGGTTATCGGTCCGCACTGCAACCACGGAAGGTTCGCTCAAAACAATGCCTTTTCCCTTGACATAGACCAGAGTATTGGCGGTCCCGAGATCGATCGCAAGATCACTGGAAAACAATCCCAGAATTGAATCTAAAAATGTACCCATAACACCTCGTTTAAACGATGGAAGCGGAATGATCCGTTATCTCTTATGCTGTAATATACAGCCGCAAAACCTTATCTTTTTCTGAACGCCCGGTCGGATATTTTGATGCCGGCACCGGACAATAAAATCTCTATCGGAAGAAAACTCCGTTGAAATGGCTAACAAAAATATCGATCAATAACAAGAAAAATTATCGGTCCGGCAGCCGCAACCGGACCGGAACCGCTTGGAATTAATAAATTTACATCTTTCATGCTGAGCATTTCCTTCCCAGAAGCTTTTGCATGATCCTGTTGTGAACCACCGGTCGAAATGCTTTGATCTTCCAGTTATCCCGCCGGGGATGCACCCGGTTGGTCAATAGAATTATGATGATTGAACGCCTCAAATCCATCCAGAAAGAAGTTCCCGTAAAACCGAGATGTCCGACGCTGTGCTCTGAGAAATACCGGCCGCTGCTCGACCCTTCGGCCGACGGCTGATCGAACCCCAGGCAGCCATGGCAGCCGGTTCTCGGCGTCAGGAATTCACGGACCAGGGCGGGCGGAAAAAAACATGCCGGGTCATCTCCATAGCCCTTCAACAGCTCACGGAGCAATACATGCACATCCCCGGCTGTTCCGAAAAGACCGGCATGTCCCCCGACGCCTCCGGCGGAATAGGCGTTATCATCATGGACCATGCCCTCCAGCAATCTGCCTCGCCAGGGGCAGAGTTCGGTTGCGGCAAAATTGCATTGCCGCCGATGGTCTTCCAGGCAATTTGTAAAAAAAAGGCTCTCGATCCCCAGAGGCCGGTAGATGTTTTCATCCACAAAACAGTCCAGACCCGTACCTCCCGCAGCCTCAACAACCCACTCGAGGATCATGAACCCTAGATCGCTGTATACTCTCTTCCGCCCCGGCAGGCCGACCAGGGGTTCGTTTACAAGAAGCCGCCTCAGGGACGGTTTGCGGATACGCCGGGGAAGTCTGCAAATCTCTTTATAATAAGGTTGATAATCCGGCAGGCCGGAAGTATGTGAAAGCAGTTGATGAAGCTGTATCTCATCTTTCCCTGAATCGATGAAAGCGGGCAGAACAGAGGCGAGGCTTTGTTCCAGATCCAGCCTGCCCTGCGCCGCCAGCTTCATAACCGCCAACCCGGTCGCCAGCGGTTTGGTCAAGGAGGCCAGGTCAAACACCGTGCCCAGAGTTGCGGGCTTTGCGGAAAAAATGTTTGCATATCCATAGGCGTTTTTAAACACCACCCGATCTTCCCTGGAAACCCACAGCACACCTCCGGGAAAGACCCGGTCCGCCAGGGCGCGTCTCATCAGCGCGTCGATATCCTGCCATCCGAGAGGCAGTATAACGCCCGACTGTTTTATGCACATGTCGAAATCGTCGCGGGTCCGAGGTATTTCAACGAAGCCTTCCGAGCATCCAGCGTGGCCTCAAGCCCCAAAGGCGCCGTCAGGTTGATGGAATCATGACCCAGGTTGAAACCGCTGACAATGGGGATCGGCACATCCTCAAAGATTTGCTCGATGATGCGAACAATCGGTTCGATCGGACCGCAATCCTGGAAATCCCCTAAAACCAGACCGGCCAGCCCTGAAAAACACCCGGCCATTTTCATCTGGCTCAGCATGCGGTCTATCCGGTAGGCCGGCTCCCCCCTTTCTTCGAGCAGGAGAATGCCGCGTTTAAAGCAAGGCATATAAGCTGTGCCCACAAGATGGCAGAGGGTGGAAAGATTTCCGCCGCAAACCTTGCCGTAAGCCGTTCCAGAACGGATTACAAGGGGATTCCGGGCAACGAGTTCAAGGGAGCTGTCCGAACAAAGCGCGGCAAGGAGACTCTTGCCGGTCTCTTCCGGACACTCGGCCAGGGTGGTCACCATGGGGCCATGAAAAACCACCAGACCGCAGCGCTGCTGCAAAGCAGTCAGAAGCGCGGTCACATCGCTGAACCCGATCACGATTTTCGGCATTCTGCATATGGCCGGGTAATCTAAAAAGGGCAGGATCTTCATGGAGCCGAAACCGCCCCTTGCACAAAAAACCGCCTTGATGTGCTTCCGGGCAAAAAGACGGTTGATGATTTGCGCCCGATGCTCATCTGATCCGGCCAGATAACCGGCTTTTTCAAACACGCCCTCGTCAATTAAAGTCCGGAATCCCATCTCATGAAGCATGCGAACCCCCAGGTCAAAACGCTGTCTGTCAAAGGGACTGGCCGGAGCGGCGATTCCGATGCAGTCTCCGGGAACCAGCCTTACGGGCCTCACAAACGCTGCTTTTTCTACACTGCCCGGCATTGCGTTAAAACCTCTTTCTCAAGCCATATCGAATAGTTATATAATATATTGCTCGTTTCATTCAATATCACATACTCTCTTGACAATACAACTTCAAAATGGTAGACGATCCAAACTGACGGGGCGTGGCGCAGTCTGGAAGCGCACTTGAATGGGGTTCAAGGGGTCGGAGGTTCAAATCCTCTCGCCCCGACCAGTAAACGCGAAAGCCGCTTATTCAAAATAAGCGGCTTTCGCGTTTATACGTTCCGTCATACAGTCGAACAAACCTTTTGCAGCGGCATTTCGGCGCGATTCGGCATCAAAAAGGTTTTAAAGACGCAAAAAGTGCGCTAATGTTCAACCGCGTGAACGGATGTTATTTCCAGCCCTGAACGCCGCCGGACCCGAACCGTATTCGACTCAGAAATGATCGGAATATGCGGCAAACGATATGAAGTCTGAAAAACAGGATCTTGGAACACCCGGCTTTATGCGGCGACGGTCGCCGCATAAAAAACAACAATCCACCCACCTTGTCTGGAGTCATCCATCCTATGCCGGTATACGAATACAATGCACTGGACAAAAAGGGGAAAACCGTCTCCGGAATCATGGATGCGGAAAGCGCCACCGCCGCCCGGCAAAAACTCCGCGGCCAGGGAATATTCCCCGTAGCCATCCAGGAGGCCATCGACTCAGCGCCTCTCAAAAAATACCGATTTTTTTCCCTGCCCGGCGCCCTGATCCGTGTGAGGGCTTCAGAAATTGCGCTGACTACGCGCCAACTCGCCACTCTGGTGGGAGCGGGGTTTCCTCTGGTATCGGCCCTTGATACCCTTATTCCACAGACCAAATCCCGTGCCCTGAAGAAAACGCTCGCCAAGGTAAAGGATTCCATCTTGGGGGGAAACAGCTTTTCAGGCGCCTTAACGCCGTATGCCGGAATTTTTTCTCCGCTGTATGTCAACATGATTCGAGCCGGAGAATCCTCCGGAACCCTGGATATCGTCCTGGATCGTCTGGCGGATCTGGCTGAAAACCAGGAGGCGCTTAAGAACAAGATAAACTCCGCCCTGGCTTATCCCGTTTTCATGGCGCTGGTGGGAGTTGCCGTTCTTTTTTTTCTGATGAGTTTTGTCGTTCCCAACATCACCGGCATTTTTGCGGAGATGAAACAAAATCTGCCTGCCCCGACACTGCTTCTGATCGGAATCAGCAATTTCCTGAAATCTTACGGATGGCTTGCGATCCCGCTGATCATTTTAGCGATGGCGGGCATTCGAAGTTTTAAGAAAACCCGCCAGGGCCGCCGTCTCATCGACAAGGCCGCATTGCAAATTCCTGGAATCGGCCCGATGCTGTGTAAACTCTCCGTAGCCCGCTTCAGCCGCACACTGGCCTCCCTGCTTGAAAACGGCGTGTCCATGCTAACCGCTCTTGACATCGTAAAAAATATCGCTGGAAACATCCTGATATCCGACGCCATCGAGGCCGCGGCCACCGCGGTTGGCAAAGGCCAGGGACTGGGGGCATCCATGGCGGAGAGCAAGGTATTCCCGATGCTGTCCATTCAGATGGTTCAGGTTGGAGAGCAAAGCGGAGAACTCGAAACCATGCTGAACAAAATCGCAGACGTGTTCGAAAAGGAGGTCGAATCAACCGTTCTGAGAACGACATCACTGCTTGAACCGGTGATGATTCTTGTCATGGGTGTTGCCGTGGGTTTGATCGTACTCTCCATCTGCCTTCCAATTTTTGAAATGCAGCGCTTCATCGGATAATCCGGCTCCTGAAGATTTACGTTTTGCTTCGAAAAACCTTCAATTTGACGTGGCGGATGATGGTCATTATATAGTGTTTGTCTGATGAAGAAATCATATTCCGCACACCTTGCACTTGCTGCAAAAATTCTTTTGCTCGCATTGACGATGGTTGGAGCCATGCGGTATGCGGCCTGCTGCGGCAATCCGCCCCCGGCCTTTCAGCCCGGAGAAAAACTCGCGTATTCCATTCGATGGGGCGTCATTCCAGCCGGTTCGGCCGAAATGCGGGTAATGCCGATCAAAGCCGTCAACGGCGTAGATTCCTATCATTTCGTTCTCACCGCCAGTTCCAATTCCGTTATAGACGTTTTCTACAAGGTCCGCGACCGGATTGACGCCTTTGTCGACACCGACCTTTCGCACTCGACCCTGTATCGGAAAAAACAGCAGGAAGGCGGCTCGCGACGGGATATCGAGGTCTCCTTTGACTGGGAAAAACAAACCACCACCTACACGAATTTCGGAAAAAGTAAAAAGGCCGTCCCGATAGAGCCCGGCACCTTTGATCCGCTGGGAATTTTTTATTACATCAGATCCGTCGATATGAAAGAAAATGACGTAATCGTCCGTCCGGCGACCGACGGCAAAAAAATCGTGAGCGCGACGGCCAGGGTGTCATCAAAGGAAACCGTATCGGTGCCGGCCGGCAGTTTTGAAGCTTTTCTGCTGGAATCCGAACTGAAACATGTCGGGGGAGAATTTAAAAAGGCAAAGGATACGGAACTCAAGGTCTGGTTAACCGCCGACCATCGGAAGATTCCCGTAAAGGTGCAAATCGGCAATTTCGTCGGTGAACTGATCTCCGCGGAGGATACGGGGGATTTCAACGGCAACCCATGAGATTTTTATTTTTAGAGCCTTTTTTCGGAGGCTCTCACCGGTATTTTGCAGAAGGGCTTCAACGGTTCTCCAGACATGAAATCGATCTGATCCATCTTCCGGCCCGGTTCTGGAAATGGCGCATGCGCGGAGCAGCCCTGTATTTCATCCGGCAGATCTCCGATCTGAAAGCATATGACGGACTGATCGCCTCCAGCATGATGAGTCTTTCGGACTTCAAGGCCCTGGCCGGTTCAAACTGCCCGCCGGTTCTGACGTATTTCCATGAAAACCAGTTCTCCTATCCGCTGGCTCCGGGCGAGTCGATGGATTTGCAGTATGGATTCACCGATATCACCACGGCACTGAACGCCGATCGGATTCTCTTCAACTCCGAAACCCATTATCAGACGTTTTTTGCCATGCTTCCGGACCTTATTCGGAAGATGCCTGAATTTCGGCCGCTTTGGGTTGTCGACAAGATTCGCGCCAGGTCCGGCGTGCTTCATCCCGGATGCAAGTTTAGCACGGAAGCACCCGGCCCGGCATTGTTTGACGGCAACCGACCTCCCCTGATCGTCTGGAATCACCGATGGGAATTTGACAAAGATCCGGACGCATTTTTTTTTGCTCTGGGCCGGATCGCCGATGAAGGACTGGATTTCCGTCTGGCGCTTCTGGGGGAGCAATTCAGCCGGCAGCCGGCGGCATTTGCCGAAGCCCGGCGCAGATATTCAGAACAGATCGTCCAGTACGGCCATGTCCCCTCCCGGAAAAGTTATCACCAGTGGCTTTCGAAAGGAGATATCGTTGTCAGCACGGCCCTTCAGGAAAATTTCGGCATCTCCGTGGTGGAAGCCATACGCTCCGGATGTCTTCCGCTTCTGCCAGACCGCCTGTCCTATCCCGAGATCATTCCAGGGAAATTCCACGCCGATGTGCTGTATCGGAACGCGACCGACCTGATTGACAGGCTGCGGTACCGCATCGCACACCTTTCCGAATTTGCCGGGCTGAGAAAAGAACTGGCCATGGCCATGGACCGGTTTTCCTGGCCGAATATGATCGACCAATACGATGAGGCGCTGGAAGATCTGGCCCACATCCGGCGCGACCATGCTACCCCGAATATTCCATGAGCACCGGATCACGCAGGATCCTGTCAATGGCTTCCCCGGCGGTCTGCGCCGCTTCAGGAAAAGCCTCGCTCAAAGCCCGGACATGCCGGAGATTGTCGGCGGTTCGCAGAATCAGCATGGCCAGATCCCCTTCGGCCATCTCCGAAATCCGAACCACATCTTCCCAGGGCCAGCCGAAAGCCCAGGCGTAAACAGCCGCGGCCGGCCGGAAAAAAAGCTGCCGCACCTCAAAGCCATGCCTGGACATGTTTTCGGCAAAGGGTTTCAGCCCCTTTTTGATTTTCAGAAAAACCCGAAGCAGGGTTTTGGGAACAAAAGACGGATCCGCCCCCTCGTCGGTGCTTTTCTCGTTGACAAAGGCCGCCACCACGCCGGCCATCAGCGCGGAATCAGACTCGGGAAAGAGTTTTCTTCGAAAGCCTTCGGCGATCAGAACCGGCTGATCGACCCGCAGCCGGGCGGCCCACAGACCGTCTTCGGTCAGGGCGCCGTCGGGCTGCACAAAACCGGTTTCCTTCAGAAAATCCAGATGCCTTAAAAAATCAAGCCACAAGGCTTTGGGAACGGTTTCGACATCCGTTGTCAGTCGTTTTTTGCTTTGGAACATCTGAAAAGCGGCAAAGGACTTGTCCAGGAGTTCTTCAATCTGGTCCGGACTGTGAGACAAAAGCAGGTTCAAAACCATCGAAAAATTCATGCGGATCTGGCTGAGCACATCCGAAGGCGGCGAAACCATCAGCCGGGCGATCAGACGCAGGTCCATGAACGGACCTGGAATCGCCATGGCAAACCCGATGCGGTCCATTCCCCTTCTTCCGGCCCTGCCCGTCATCTGATGCAGTTCGGTGGCGGTCAGGGGCAGAAATTCAACGCCGTTGTATCGGTCTGAATTGAGAAACACCACGGTACGGGCCGGAAAGTTGACGCCGGCGGCCACGGTGGATGTGGCGAAAACCGCATCCAGAAGCCCCTCGGTCAGCAGCTGTTCCAGAACCATTTTCCAGGAGGGCAGCTGCCCGCTGTGATGGGCCCCCACCGCCAGATGCTCCAGATGCCAGCGCTGCCGGTGCGCGGACATGTGAGGATGATCGGCGATAATCTCGGAAATCCTTTGATTTAAATGCATCTTGCGGTCCGAATCTTCGATGAGATTATCCATGCACCGTTCCAGAGCGGCGTCGCAATCCGCCCGGGATTTGAGAAAAAAAATGGCCGGAAGCAGTCGATATTTTCTCAGGACCCGCAGTATGTCGGCAAAGGGCGGAAGCTTGCGGGCCGGAGCGAGAACCGGCGGCGACTGGCTGTTGATAAAAGAGCGGACGTTTTTAAATATCCGCCGGGGTCCCTCGGGATTGAGAAGCGGATAGAGTTTCCCGGTCGGATGAAAAAAAAGGGGGAACAGGGGAACCGGCCGGCGGCTTTCCTCAACGACCCGGCATGGACGGGACCGGATGGCGCCCAGCCACTGGGCAATCTGCCGGGCGTTGCCGATGGTGGCGGACAGCAGCAGCAAAGGAATGCGGCCGGGAAGATAGATCATGATCTCTTCCCAGACCACGCCCCGTTCCGGATCTCCCAGGAAATGGGCCTCGTCCAGAACAACAAAATCCGTGTTCAGGGTTTTGCCTTCATGCATGGCGTCGTAGAGCTGGTTTCTCAGTATCTCCGTAGTGCCCACAACGATCGGCGCATCTGCATTTTCCTTCCGGTCGCCGGTCAGAATGCCGACATTCCGAGGGCCGAATATCCTTGAAAACTCAATATACTTGGAATTGCTCAGCGCTTTTAAGGGGGAAGCGTACCACGATCTGCCGCCTTTCCGGTGGAACCGGTCAATGGCCTGCTCGGCAATCCAGGTTTTTCCGGCCCCGGTCGGAGCGGTGACCAGGCAATCATCGGTCTGAAGCACCTCAAGGGCCTCGAGTTGGAAAGAATCCGGTTTAAAAGGACGTTTTCCGGGGACCCCGATGG
>Ga0265294_10002205_pt1 | contig 25758 bp, 24 predicted proteins | sample MunlanPumphouse3_FD_192504 | JGI IMG/M metagenome (GOLD analysis project Ga0265294, IMG submission 192504) | Groundwater microbial communities from a municipal landfill in Southern Ontario, Canada - Pumphouse #3 | ecosystem: Environmental > Aquatic > Deep subsurface > Groundwater | place... | reverse complement strand
ATACTGAACTAACCAGTTTGGAAAAGTAGGTCACCGCCAAATTTTATTTAAACGCCTTGTAATTAAGTTTACAAGGCGTTTTTTTGTTGGTTTAAAGTTGACAATTGGAAGTTTTATAACTACTAAACTGCCAATTTTAAACTACTAAACTGCCAATTCTAAACTACTTAACTGTAAATTTACTTTTTCTTTTATGAGATTTTCTTACTACTAAATTGGTATTCTATTATCGATTTATTGGCATTTTAATTATAAATTTCTGGCATTCTATAAACGGTAAATCTTGGCTTTGGTCTATTTGGTTCTAAGGTTTGATATATTTAATTCTAAGGTTTAATTGCTCTGTTTCTAAGTAATTGATTATGTGAAGCTAAGCTTTGGTGAAAATAAAACGGCGTTTCGAGGGTCTTAAAGTGGCGTTTCGAGAGAGGAGAAATGGCGTTTTAAGGGTGTTGAAACGGCGTTTTGATTATGGGGATGTGGAGGTTTGGTTTTCTTAGGGCTTTGTTTGGACTTTTTTAGGGTTTTGAATTGGGTTTTTGGATATGGCGGTTAGGGTTTTTAATGTCGCAGTTTTCTGTTTTTGAAACTGTGGTGTGAGGGTTTGGAAATGGCTGTTTTATTGTTTGAGATTTTCATTTTGATTTTAGTGATGTGGGGGTTTTGTTGTTTTATTTGGGCAGTTTGATGGTTTTGGATTTGGGGTTTCGGTTCTTTTTTATTAATTTTGCGGTGTTATAAATTATCGTTTAAGGTTTTGATTATGTATGAAAATAGTGATATAAGTAGGGTTATTAGACAGCATTTTCCTTTTGTTACGGATGCGCAAATTGAGTTGTTTGAGAGGTTGCCTTCTCTTTATGAGGAGTGGAATGAGAAGATTAATGTGGTCTCAAGAAAGGATATTGAGAATATTTTTGAGCGTCATATCCTTCATTCTCTGGCGATTGCTAAGGTGTGTAGGTTTAATCCTAAGGCGGAAATTCTTGATGTTGGAACTGGTGGTGGGCTGCCTGGTATCCCCCTTGCCATCCTTTTCCCTGAGACGAAGTTTACTTTGGTGGATAGTGTTGGCAAGAAAATTAGGGTGGTAAATGAGATTAAGGAGGCTTTGGGTTTATCGAATATTATGGCGTATCAGACCAGAGTTGAGGCGGTGGATCAGAAGTTTGACTTCATTGTTTCGAGGGCTGTTACTGCTATGCCTGAGTTTATTGGCTGGGTGAAGGGCAAGGTTTCGCCTCTGCAATATCACGATTTGGATAATGGGATTCTTTACCTTAAGGGTGGCGATTTGGCGGATGAGTTCGCGCCTCTTATGAAAGGGAAGAACAAAAAGATTAAGATTAAGCTCTATAATATTTATGATTTCTTCCCTTCAGAGTTCTTTGAGACTAAGATGGTTGTCCATGTTAAGTTGTAAGAAATGCCGTTTATTTTAGGGTAAGGCTTACGGGGCAGTGGTCGGAGTGTTTGACATCGGCCAATATGTCTGCCGAAATGATTCTGTCTTTTATGCTATCTGAGACCATGCAGTAGTCGATTCGCCAGCCTTTATTGTTCTCTCTGGAGTTGTGACGGTAGCTCCACCATGAGTATTTATCTTTGGTTTCTGGGTGGAGATGTCTAAAGCTATCGGTGTAACCACTTGATATGAAGCCTTCCATCCATTCTCTTTCTTCGGGTAGGAAGCCTGAACTTTTGGCGTTGCCTTTGGGGTCGTGTATGTCGATTGCGCGGTGACAGATGTTGTAATCTCCGCATATGACGAGTTCTTTCCTTGTTTTTGAGAGTTCTTTTATGTAGTCTTGAAAGTCGGATAGCCACTGCATTTTGAAGTCTTGACGCAGTTCTGAGCTTGTTCCTGAGGGGTGATAGACGCTGATTATCGACATTTCGCCGTAGTCAGCTCTTATGAATCTGCCCTCGTAATCGTATTTTTCGATGCCCATTCCGTAGATTACTTGGTCTGGTTTTCTTTTGCAAAGTATTGCTACTCCGCTATATCCCTTCTTCTGAGCTGAGAAGTAGTATGATTCATATCCTATGGAATTGAGCTCGAAGGTGGGCATTTGGTCGATTTGAGCCTTGGTTTCTTGTATGCAAATCACGTCAGGGGATTCTTCTTCAAGCCAGTTTATGAAGCCTTTTGTCGTCGCTGCTCTTATGCCGTTTAGGTTGTATGATATTATCTTCATGGGGTTTTGCGGTTTATATTGTTTGATTTTGCAAATATACAATTTAATCTTCTTGGGCGGTGTTTTTGTCAAGTCTTATGTTGGATATGCCGAAAAGTAGCCTTAGAAGTCCGTGAATTAGGGTTATGGGTAGGATTATTATTCCCATTATTAGCATGCCTATTTCGTAAAATAATGAGCTTTCTTTGTATGGTTTTTTCCTTAGTCTTGATTGTAATGCGCTGAGTGGTATGCCGTAAATATTGCCTGCTAACATCATCTGTGAGGCAGATAGTATGATTAATGCTTTGTCTTTGCCATAGTGCTGTTCGATTATATTATATGCATCTTGCTTAGGGAGTCCTCTTGTGTCGGCGAAGTGTTGGGCGAAAATGATTGCTTCGACTTCGTCTTTGTTTATAAATCTTCCATCTGCATTTAGGAAACTATCTATCTCATCTTGGCTCATTCCTTGTTTTAAAGCCATATGTGTGTGGGCATAAGAGCAAGCAGCACAGCCGTTTACTTCGGTAACTGCGAGTTGTAATCTTTCGATAAACTCCTTTGAAATCAGGTTTTTCTTCTTGTTATTTTTTAGTTTTTTGATGATTGATGGTAGTAATATAAAGGTGCGATACATCTCTATTAGGGTGAATTTCCTTTTATATTCGATTCTTAAACCTATGGAGTCTGGTATTGTTATCTTCTTTTTCATATCCTTATTATTTCATTTCTTCTTACTTATTTCGCTGTTTTTTATTTCCTTTTCCAAAGATACAACTTTTTTGTTGTTTCATTCTAAGTTTGGGGAATTAAGTATCTTGGGGCTGAAGTCTTTGGTTGGCTGGTTAGGATTACTTTAATCTAGCTCTAATGAATTTAATTATCTTTTATGGTCTATAATTGTTTTAATTATAGTATATTTGTAACTTTATTATTATAAATGAAGGTAATTAAGTCAATACGTTTTAGTAGTTTTTATAAGCAGTTTTTGATTTGGAGATTAAAGAATGTCTCTGAGTCACAGTATATGATCTTTATGTCACTCTTGGTGGGGCTGTCTTGTGGGATGGCTTCTGTGGTTTTGAAGAATACGGTTCACTATACTTATCTTTTCATAACAGATACTAAGTGGTTTGCGGTTGATAGGTCAAACTTTTTGTTTCTTATCTATCCAATGGTCGGGATTACCATAACTGTTCTTGTATTAAAGTACTTTATTAAGGATGATATTAGCCATGGGGTTTCTAAGGTCTTGTATGCAATTAGTCGGAAAAAGGGACGCATAAAACCACATAATACATATAGTTCTATCTTAACATCTTCAATAACTGTTGCTTTTGGTGGTAGTGTGGGTCTTGAGGCTCCGATTGTCTTAACTGGTAGTGCCTTAGGTTCTAATCTTGGAAGGCTGGGCAGGTTGAGTACGAAAAACATGATAACCCTTGTTGGTTGTGGTGCTGCGGGTGCTATTGCGGGAGTATTTAAGGCTCCGATTGCAGGAATACTATTTGTTTTTGAAGTTCTTATGCTTGATTTAACAATGACTACTGCAATTCCTTTGCTTATTTCTGCTATTACTTCATCAATGATTTCTTATTTCTTCTTGGGTAAGGGAGTTCTGTTCACATATCATATCTCTTCAAGTTTTGAGTTAGTTAAAATCCCTGGCTTCATATTCTTAGGGATCGTTGCAGCCTTTATTTCATTATACTTTCTTAGGTCAACAAAATTCATTGCTAAGAGGTTTAAGAAGATGAAGGTTTGGAGAAGGGTGGCTGTTGGCGGATTAATTTTAGGTGTACTTATCTTTCTTTTCCCTCCTCTTTTTGGGGAAGGTTACCCTGCATTAAGTGTTTTGTTGAACTCTGATACAAAAACTTTGTTTAACAACTCTATGTTCTATAACTACAGGGAAAATGAATGGATGTTATTAGGGATTTTACTTGCCATAATTATGTTCAAATCCATCGCTACTGCTGTCACAACATCAGCTGGTGGAGTTGGGGGCACGTTTGCTCCTTCTCTTTTCATTGGAGGTTTTACAGGTTTCTTTGTTGGAAGATTAATAAATATGTCAGGACTTATAGTTGTTGAGGAAAGTAATTTTGCTTTGGTTGGTATGGCGGCAGTGATGTCTGGAGTTATGCATTCACCTCTTTCTGCAACCTTCCTTATTGCTGAAATAACTGGTGGCTATGGACTTTTTGCACCCCTAATGATTGCAACAACAATATCATATATAGTCGTCAAGCCTTTAAATAAGTATTCAATTTATTCTGAAGAGCTTGCCTTGGAAGGTAATCTAATGACTCACGATAAAGATAAGTCAGCTCTACAATCTATTGATAAGAAAAAATTAATCGAAATAAACTTTATACCGCTTCTCTACGATGCTTCCTTAAGAGATGTTGTTGATGCTATTCAGAAATCAACAAGGAATTTCTTCCCAATTATAGATGAGGATAATAACTTCTTAGGAATATTACTTATTGATGATGTTAGGAGGTTATTGTTTAAACCAGAGTACTACGATGTATATGGAGTAAAAGATTTTGTTCGTTATTCTAAATACTTTATTGTTGATATATCTGACCCATTAGAGGAAGTTGTATCTAAGTTTAAGGGAGCAGATAGATATACGATTGCTGTTGTTGATCAGGGTAAATATGTTGGGTTTATGTCAAGGGCAAATGTTTTTGCTGAATATAGGAAGTATGTTAGTAGCTTCTCTGAAGAATAAAAGGTGATGAAAGAAAAATTAAAGATAGCTGTTATTGGAGCCACTGGACTTGTTGGTGGACTTGTTCTAAAAGTATTGGAAGAAAGAGGTTTCTCTATGCATGAGATAATTCCAGTTGCAACTCAAAAGAGTATAGGAAAAGAAATCTCTTTTGCATCAAGAGAATTAAAGGTAATAAGTATTGAAGAGGCGATTAATGCTAATTGTGATTATGCAATTTTTTCAGCAGGAGGGAAAGTCTCAAAGCTTTATGCTCCAATATTTGCAGAGAAAGGAACAATAGTTATTGATAATTCATCAGCTTGGAGAATGGATAATGATGTTCCATTAGTTGTTCCTGAAATCAACTCTAAGGCAATTAATAGTTCTGATAGAATTATTGCAAATCCGAACTGCTCAACCATTCAGATGGTATTGGCTCTTGCACCACTACATTGGAAATATAAGATTAAAAGGGTAGTGGTTTCTACCTATCAAAGTATAACAGGAACAGGCGTTAAGGCTGTTAATCAGTTGGAAAAGGAAGAAAAAGGAGAAACATCTGAAATGGTTTATCCTTACCAAATTCATCATAATCTCTTTCCTCATGGGGGTGACTTTATGGAGGATGGTTATACAACAGAGGAGGCAAAGTTAGTTGATGAAACAAGAAAGATATTTGCAGATGATTCAATTCAGGTTTCTGCAACAGTTGTTAGGGTGCCTGTTCTTGGTGGTCATTCGGAAAGTGTGAATGTAGAGTTTGAAAACGATTTTAATCTTGAAGATGTTTTCTCTTGTCTAAGTGATATGGAGGGAATAGAAGTTGTTGATAATCCAAACAAAAACCTCTATCCAATGCCTCTTTTTTGTGAAGGAAAGGACGAGGTCTTTGTTGGAAGAATTAGAAGAGATTTCTCTCAACCTAAAACTTTAAACCTTTGGATTGTTTCAGACAATTTAAGAAAAGGAGCAGCAACAAATGCCGTTCAGATACTTCAATACTTGTTTAAACATTATATATAAAAGGCTTAAAAGAATAAAACAAGCTGATTTCATTTAGATCGAAGAATGCTCTAATCGTTTTGTGGTACTATTAATACCGGAACCTTAGAGTTAAGTGATATGTATTGAGAGATACTTCCCATAAAGAATATACCTATACCTGATTTTCCGTGAAGTCCTATAACAATTAGGTCTGCTCCCCAATCCTCTGCTTTGTCTAAGATTATTTCTCTTGGACTTCCCTCTGGAGTAAATCTCGTTATTGTTTTGCCTTTATTAAATTTATCGATTATGGTGTCAATTAATTTGTTTGCACTTTCTTTCGATTCAGCTATTGAGTCTTTAATAAAAAGTCCTAGTTCAGGGTTTATCATATCATAATTCCTTATAACTTTTGACAAATCTACAGCATACACTATTGCCAATTCAGCATTTAATTGTTCTGCAAGTTCAAATCCCTTCTTTGCAACATTGATTGAATTTTCTCTCTCGTCGATTGCGATTAATATTTTCTTGTAATTCATAATAATAATAATAATATGTTAGGGGGTTAATAATTAGTTTTTCTTATCTCATATTTTTAATAATATAATATATGATTTCCTACAAAGATAAGGAATTTTAGAGCCTGTGTCAAGTTAATTTTTCTTATTTATTTAAAAAACCAACGAAATTGTGAGGTTTAAATAGATATTATTTTACTATCTTATTGTTATGCTGTCTCAAATTTTGTACATTTGCACTTCAAAGATTAAAACACAATACTATGAAATTAATAAGGAAATTAATAACCTTAATACTTGTCTTTATTGTAATAATTGTTGGAGCTTATGCATACTTTGGCGGTTTTACTAAAATAGACTTTAAGGTGGAAGAAGCGGGTGGAGAAATGGTTGTTTACAGAGAGATGCAAGGTTCTTATGGTAAGAGTGCAGACTTAATGAAGTCAATGGGTGAAGAATTAGTAAGTGATTTTGAAGTAAATGTTTCTAAAGGCATTGGCATTTATTATGATAATCCAAATGAGGTTGAATCTGATAATTTTAAATGGGAAATAGGAAGTATTATTATAACGGACGATAAGAATAAAATTGAAGAACTGAAAAAGACTTTCTTAGTAAAAACACTCCCTAATCAAGAGTATATATCATTTGATTTGCCCTTAAAAGGATACTTTTCAATAATGGTTGGATCTTTTAAAGTATATCCGAAAATTAAAGAGTATTTGGAAATACGTGGATATAGTAGTGAAGTCCCAATTATGGAAATATACGATAATCAAAACAAAAGAATAACATATAGAGCTCAACTCGTAAAGAAGTAGGCTTGATTTTCTTAGTCTTCTTCCTTAGAATAGATTTCTAAAACTTGATCTAATAAGCTTTGTATCTCAGAATAGAGAACAGAGGTAACAAGTTGTAGGCGATAAGGTTTGAAATTAGCTAAGCCTTTAAAATAACCTGAATATGCCTTTCTCATCTCAAAAATAGCATTCTTTTCTCCCCTAAGTTCAATTAAACCATCAAGATGTGCCTTACAAACTTCTATCTTTTCACTAATAGGAATTATGGTTGGGGTTTTGCCTTCAAGCAATTCTTTTGTTTGTTGAAAGATAAAAGGATTGCCAATTGTTGCTCTACCAATTAGAATTCCGTCAACTCCATAGCGGTTCTTAAATTCAACTGCCTTTTCTGGACTATCAATATCTCCATTACCAAAAATAGGGATTGTCATCCTGGGGTTATTCTTTACCTCTCCAATAAGCGACCAGTCAGCCTCGCCCTTATACATTTGAGCCCTTGTTCTTCCGTGAATGCTTAAGGCTTGAATACCCACATCTTGGAGTCTCTCTGCAATATCCACAATTGGCTTTGAGTCTTCAGAATATCCTAATCTTGTCTTAACAGTAATAGGAATACTACTTGCATCAACAACAGCCTTTGTAAGTTCAACCATTTTGGGAATATCATTCATAATTCCACTTCCACTGCCTTTGCCTGCAACTTTCTTAACAGGACATCCCCAGTTAATATCAATAAAGTCTGGATTCTCTCTTTCTGCAATATAAACAGCCTTAACCAAACTCTCAGCATTATTACCAAAGATTTGAATTCCTAATGGTCTTTCCATCTCATCAAATCCCATCTTAATAACGCTATCCTTAACATCTCTTGCTAAGGCATCGGATGCAATAAACTCAGTAACTAATATATCAGCACCATATTTCTTACATATTTTACGGAAAGGCTTATTGGTAATAGCCTCCATTGGAGCAAGAATTAAAGAAAATTCTGGGATTAAATCTTTAAACAAATTAGTCGTATTTCTTAGTTATTAATTATAATAAACGATCATTATTCTTTAAATCGTTATCGTGGTTAGGGTCGTAAGGCTTGTTTCTATAGGTCTTAATCAACTCCTTTATAATAAAATATAAAAGAAAGCCTGTAAATAATACAACTACGGTTATAATAATAAATGATTTCATTTCTTGATTAGTTTTTCTGTCTATAAAACGTAACAAAGATAGTAAAAGTTTTCTTTCCACTAAATAAATGTTTAATTTTGCTCAATAAATACTAAAAGGAAATGGAAGAAAAGACAATAAATATCAAATACTTTCAAGCAAAAATAGAAGAACTATCAGAGGAGGCTAAGAATCTTGTCCTTGAAGCACAAAAAGCGATTGAAACTGCCTACTCTCCTTATTCTGAGTTTTCTGTTGGCTCGGCTCTCTTACTCGATAATGGGCAATATGTTCGTGGTTCCAATCAAGAAAATGGAGCTTATCCCTCTGGTTTATGTGGAGAAAGAGTAGCGTTATTTGCTTGGGGAGCTAATAATAGTGAAAACAGGATTATTGCAATTGCTATTTCTGCCAAAAACAAAAAAGGAGAGTTTGCAAAGGCTTACCCTTGTGGAGCATGCCTTCAAGTGATGGTTGAAACAGAAATTAGAATAAAAGAAAAGCTTAAAATCATTGTTCAAATCAATGAAGATGAAGTTCAAGTCTTTAATGGAGTTGATTGCTTAATGCCTTTTTCTTTTAGTCTTTAAGATGTTTAATATCTTTATTTGCTAAAAGCTCGAAAGGTAGGAATGAAGAAACAAAGTAATTATTATGTTCAATTGCCTTAGATGTAAAGGAAATGATTGGAATGTCACTTTCTTTCAACATCTTTTGAGCAACAGCTCCAATATAATTATCAACAACACCCAATTCTTGGTGAGTCATAATCATTAGCAAATCTCCATCAACTTCTTTTGCATGATCTAAAATAACCTTATGAACAGGCGTTTCCGATTTGTCGTAAAGCTTAGTTGTACAATTAATTCCCTCTTGATCAACAATATATTTTGCTCTTATTAGCTTAGTGTTTAGTCGGCTATTCTTTGAAGAAATTCCTCCAGAAAGGACTCCAACAATGTGAATGCTTGCTTTATAATATTTTGCCCAAGAAACAGCCTTTAGAACCTTCTCCATTGTTTGTTTGGTAAGGTCAATAGGCAGTACAATATTCTTAAACCCGTGTTCATTAATCATTTCCTCAGAAACAGTGATAACAGGACAAGGAGATTCACTAACAATTTGCATTGTGCTTGCTCCAAAAATATTAAAGTCATATCTTGATTCATCCATCTTGCCCATAACAATATATTGGGCTTTTAAGATATTTGCTTGTTCTAAGATAACATCAATTGGGTTTCCTTGCTCAATGATAGTAATTACCCTTACTCCAGTTTCTTTCTTTGTTTGAGTTGCAATTACTTTTAGTTTTGCAGTAACCTCTCTTTGAATTCTTCTATTATCTTTCTCGCTCTTAAATAGTTGAGAGAAGAAATCGCCCTTCCTAATAACAGATAATAGGTAGATTTCTCCTTTTAAGTATTTTGTTATTGTCACAGCCTCTTTAAGAGCCGAAACTGATTTAGGTCCAAAGTCATAAGGTACTAAAACTGCTGATTTTTTAATTATCTTTGCTGCCATATTCAATTCTGTTTTTAAAGATTATAGTTATTATTCATTTGCAAAAATACAAATTATATTATTTTCTTCCATATAAAAGGTGGAATAACGTACATAAACGCTGAAATCAATCCCCAGTAGCTTGGAATAAAGGTCTTTTTCTTTCCTTTTTCAATTGCATTATAGAGAAGTTTCCCTGCCTTATCAAGATTAGTTGTTAGAGGATACTTAGTTTTTAGTATTTCTGTATTAACAAAGCCTGGCATTATAGTAGTTGTTTTTATATTATAGTTCTTCTTTTCTGCTAGTTGCCTTATTGCTTTCAAGTACATCATATTATAGCGTTTGCTTGCATTGTATGATGGACATCTTGACATCGTTCTTTCGCCTGCAACAGAGGCTATGCCAACAATATGTCCACTTCCTTTTTCTGCAAAATAATGATAAGCAATATTTATTAGCTGAGTAAATCCATAAACATTAACTTCCACTGTCTGCATTTCCTTAACTATATCCATTTCTCTATTGACAAAACCTGTGCCTGAAGAGTAAACAAAGACATCCATTCCTCCCATTTCCTCAATTAAGCTATTTAACTCATCTTTTGCCTGAGGTTTCGTGGTGTCCATCTTCTTTATGAAAACATTATTTGGATTTATTGCCTTAATCTCTTCCAATAAGTTTTCCCTCCTGCCAGCAATTCCAACAATGTTCCCTGCCTCAATATGGTGTAGGGCTAATTCCTTTCCAAGTCCTGAGCTTGCACCAATTATTATTACTCTCTTCATCTAAGATTTATAGTTTAGTTTTTCTAATCATTATTATAATTAACCTGATTAAATGGTGTTCTGTTTAAGATTGAACGTCCTAATGTTATTTCGTCAGCAAATTCAATATTATCACCAATAGCGATTCCTCTTGCAATGGTAGATATTTTCACATCGAAGGCTGTCAGTAATTTATTAATATAAAACCCCGTTGTATCACCTTCCATTGTGGTTGGCAGTGCAAGAATGATTTCCTCAATTGGGTTTTGATTAACTCTCTCTATTAGTTGGGTTATTGTTAAGTCTCCAATTCCAATTCCTTCAATAGGAGAGATGACGCCACCAAGCACATGGTAAACTCCTTTATATTGATTAGTGTTTTCAATAGCAAGAATATCTCTTATGTTTTCAACAACGCAGATTTGGTGATGGTTTCTTTTCTCCTGTGAGCAGATAGAACAAATATCATTATCGGAAAGAGAGTAACAGATTTTGCAGTATTTAATATCTGTCCTCATCTTAGTGAGTGCATTACATAGGTTTTCAGTTGTTTGATTTGGCTGTTTGATAAGATAAAGTGCAAGCCTTAGTGCAGAACGTTTACCAACTCCTGGGAGTCTGGAAAGTTCATTGACAGCATTTTCAACCAAAGTAGAGGGATATTCCATAAATTTTAATTCGCTATGTTTGAGAAATTATAATTACTTTTGCCTTTTATTTCGATAAATTCTTTACAAATATACAAATCTTTTCTGATCTATGGAACAAATTATATTCTGGGTATTCGTTTCCTACACTCTCGTCCTCTTTCTAATCACTTACCTTACATCAAGAAAAGCAAATAATCAATCCTTTTACTCAGGAAATAAACGCTCACCTTGGTTTGTTGTTGCATACGGAATGATTGGTGCATCTTTGTCAGGAGTTACTTTTATGAGTGTTCCAGGTTGGGTGAGTGAACGTTCTTTCACCTATATGCTAACAGTATTTGGCTTCTTCCTTGGCTATATGGTAATCGCATTTGTCCTAATGCCAACCTACTATAAGCTAAACCTAACATCCATATACCAGTATTTAGAAACTCGTTTTGGCAAATTCTCACATAAGACAGGCTCATTCTTCTTCCTGCTTTCAAGAACCTTGGGAGCATCTCTAAGAATGTTTATTGTTATTATAGTTCTTCAGAAATTTGTATTTTCTCATTGGGGAGTACCTTTTGAACTAACAGTTATACTCTTCCTACTCCTAATCCTCCTTTTCACCTTTAAGGGCGGAATAAAGACTATTATATGGACAGATACCCTACAAACAACCTTTATGCTTACTGCCTTAGTTATGTGTTTCGTTATGGTGGCTCAAGCAATGGATATGACAACAGGGCAGATGTTCTCAGTAATTTGGAAGAGTGACTACACAACAATTTTTGTCACCGACCCCGCAAGCCGACTATGCTGGTGGAAACAAATACTTGGAGGAATGTTTATCTCAATCTCAATGACAGGGCTCGACCAAGAGATGATGCAGAAAAACCTTAGTTGTAAGAATATAAAATCTGCTCAAAAGAATATGACTACCTTTAGTATAACCTTGTTCTTTGTTAACTTCCTCTTCCTGCTTCTTGGAGCAGCACTATACATCTATGCAAACACAATGGGGATTGATGCAAAAGGAGACAACCTTTTCCCAACCATAGCAATTGAGCACCTTGGGCCTCTTGCAACAGTAGTCTTTATAATTGGTCTAATCTCAGCCCTTTTTCCTTCAGCCGATGGTGCCTTAACCTCACTTACTACAGCATTTTCCATAGACTTCCTTAACCTCGAGAAAAGACAAGACTATACAGAAAAAAAGAAAACAAGAGTACGCCATATTGTTCATTCCCTCTTCGCAGTTTTATTTGTAGGAGTAATAATCTTCTACTACCATTATGAAAACCAGCACCTAATCGATATACTCTACCAAGTGGCAGCAATAACCTATGGCCCACTTCTTGGATTATTTGCATTTGGACTACTAACTAAAAGAAGGGTAAAAGATAAGTTTGTTCCCATAATAGCGGTTCTCTCACCTGTTATCTGTTTTATACTAAGTCTAAACTCAAAGGCTTGGTTTAATTATAGCTTCGACTTTGAACTCTTAGTCCTTAATGGTCTTCTAACATTCTTAGGACTACTAATAATTAGCCAAAACGCTGAATTAAAAAACACAAACGCCACTTCATAGAAACTCCCTTGCCAACAGAGAGGTGCTCCCTTGCCAACAGAGGACTGCTCCCTTGCCAAGGGAAGATAGCTCCCTTGCCAAGGGAGAGGCACTGAAGCAAAGATTCAGAAAATTACTACAAAGATTTATTTCAGCAACTCTTCACTTTGGGATTTCTTTAAGCTTAATGAAAGCAAGACAAGGCTTACGATTGCGGCTGTAACTGATGCAATAAGGATTGCTATTTTTGCATTATTTTGAATGGCTGGGTCTTTGAAAGCAAGCAAGGTTATGAATATTGACATCGTAAAGCCAATCCCTCCTAAGAACCCAACAGATAATATGTGTTTTAAGTTGATGTTTTTTGGTAGTTTAAAGAGTTTAGCTTTTAGTCCAAGCCAACTAAAAAGGAATATCCCAATAGGTTTCCCAAATAGAAGCCCAAGAATTATACCAATGCTATATGGCTGAGCAATTATCTGCGTAAAATCTCCTTCAATCTTGATTGCGGTATTGGCAATTGCAAATATTGGGATTATGAAATAGAAAACAGGAATATGAAGTTTATCTTCTAACATTGTTGAGCAAGAAAGAGTCTTTTTTCTGCTAAAAGGGATGGTGAAAGCAAGCAGAACTCCTGCAATGGTTGGATGAATGCCTGAGAGATAAATGAAATACCACATCAGAATTCCTCCAATAATATATGGGATTAGGTTTTGGACTTTCTTATAGTTAAGAAATAGAAGAATAAGGAATATACCGACTGCAATTAGTAGATTAGAAATTACTAAGCCCTTTGAGTACATGATTGCAATAATTAGTATTGCTCCTAAGTCATCGAAAATGGCAAGTGCGATAAGAAAGACCTTAAGTGAGGTTGGAACTCTTTTGCCAAGGAGTGACAATACGCCAATTGCAAATGCTATGTCGGTTGCCATAACTATTCCGAAGCCTGAGGTGAAGTCTGAACCGTAATTGAAAAAAAGGTAGAATAGGGCAGGCACAAGCATTCCGCCAACTGCTGCAAAGAGAGGCAGGAGTGCATCTTTAAAATTTGAAAGCTCACCAACATACAGCTCTCTTTCAAGTTCAAGACCTATGAGTAGGAAGAAAACACTCATCAAGACATCGTTAATCCAAAAGTGCATATCTTTCCCAAATAAACTTGTGTGCCAGAAGTCTATATAGGTATTTCCAAAGATGGAGTTGGCTATTATTAGAGATATTATGGTTGAAAAGATAAGTAGGAGACCCGAAATCTTATTGCTGTGAAAAAAATAGTCGAGTAAGTTTTTTATGCTCATTATGTGAAAACGCAAATAATACAATATTTGTTTTATAAGGCATAAAAAAAACTCCAAGAGAATAAGGAAACTCTTGGAGTAGTTCAATCAACTTTTGGAGGTAGTAAAAGTTAATTTGGAGGTATGTCTAAAAATATATATCTCTTTCTCCGCCGTGAATGGCAGCAAGGTTTTTCTTAACCTTTTCTTGTTGTTCTTTTCTTACGTTATTGATATGTTCTTCAATAACTCTTAGTCCTAATTCTTTTGTCTTAGGTGATGCAAAGTCTTCAAGGTATTCTTGGAAGGTAAACATTGCATTTGGCAGACAGTATTGTTGAATAAGTCCTGGCTTAGCGATATCCATAAAGTCTTGTCCAACTCTTCCTTTCCTATAACATCCTGTGCAGAATGACGGAACGTAACCTGCTTCTGCAAGTGAGTAGATAACTTCATCTAATGTTCTATGGTCGCCTGTTGAGAATTGAGTTCCTGTTCCTTCTTCTTCGTGAGCGTAGGAGCCAGGGTTGGTTTTGGAAGCTGCCGATACTTGACTAACTCCAAATTCAATCAATTCGTTTCTCATAGCGTCTTGTTCACGAGTTGAAAGTATGATTCCTGTGTATGGAAGTGCAATTCTAAGTATTGCAACAATCTTCTTAAAGTCGTCATCAGCAACTGGGTTAGGTATGTTTTCTGCATCTGGAGCTCCAACTGCTGGTTCCATTCTTGGCACAGAAACTGTGTGAGGTCCACATCCAAAAGCTCTTTCAAGGTGATTAGCATGTTCAATCATAGCAAGCACTTCAAAACGATAGTCAGTAAGACCGAATAATGCACCAATACCAATATCATCAACTCCACCTTCCATTGCTCTGTCCATAACGGTCAAACGGTTTAAAAAATCTGCCTTTGGTGAACCTGCTGGGTGGAAACGTTTATATAAAATCTCATCATAAGTCTCTTGGAAACATACATAAGTACCAATCTTTTCTTGTTTAAGCTTCATGAAATCTGGAACATCCATTGGTGCAAGCTCAACATTGATTCTTCTCATATAGTCTCTTCCGTCTCTTTCCTTAACTGCGTATGTTGTTCTAATAGCTTCAACCATATAGTCAGTACCATTAAAATCGTTTTCTCCACAAATCAAAAGAGCTCTCTTATGTCCTTGTTTCAAAAGTGCAGATGTTTCTTGTGCAATCTCGTCCATGGTTAGGATTTTCCTTTTAATAAGTTTGTTATCCTTACGGAAAGAGCAATATGTGCAATTATTAACACATACATTACCTGTATATATAGGAGCAAAGATAACAAGTCTTTTTCCATAGATGCTTTCCTTTGCATACTTTGCAGTTTCCATTATCTGATGGATTTGGATTGGGTCTTCTATTCTTAAAAGCACCGCCACCTCTTCAAGACTAAGCCCTTTAAGCTTTCTTGCCTTGTTAAGAATTGTGTCGATCTCTGCTTGACTTGGTGCTTTTCCTTCAATAAGGTTATAAAGTTTGTCCCTATCAATGAAGTTTGTGTTTCTTTCTGCTATATTCATTATATCTGTATTTAATTGTTTTTGTTTTCTATGCCTTATGCTAATCCTGACTACAAACACCACGAGCCAAAATAGCCTTAACCTCAACGTCTTCCAAACGACCAAGCTTTCCAGTTAGGGCGTTTATCTTATCGCATGAAGATTCAATAACAAGGGTGATGATGTGTAATCCTTTATCTAAGAGAGGTAATCCCTGACGAGCTAATATAAAATCGGCATACTCTGACAATATGTGATTGACAGTTGATGCTTGCGATTTATCGTATATAACTATAGAGATTGTACCAATTCTCTTTTCCATTAGTTCAACTTTTGGATTAGATTAATAATAAATTTAAGGTTGAATATACTTGCTTTATGGAAGAGTTTTAAGAAAAGTCCTCCACTTAGGTTTCAATTCAATTGCAAAAGTACAATAATTTTCTATTCAATACCAAGAAAAAGAGAATTAATTTCAAATTAAATTTATTTTCCTGTTAAGATAATTTATATAACTTTGTTTTAGATTATGGTTTTAGTCTAATTCAAATACTCTAATTGTCTTTACTTCTGCTTGTTTTGGGGTTAAAATAAAGCCATATTCTCTTTCAGCATTCTTTAACGCCTCAGGAAGTTTAACTAACGGTTGCCTGTTATTTGCATAAAAGCGAATATCATCTTTAATCATTATATGCTTTAACTCTTCTGGCACTCTAATAATAATGTTTTGATATTCTGCAAAACTATGAACAACATATTGTAGTTCACTTGAGTAAATAGTATAATCTTTTGTTTTAACTTCTTTATCGAATTTAATCTTCTCAATATCCTTTACCTCTAAGAAATACACAGTCTTAATTTCAGTAATAGTATCTATTCTTAGGTTAAAATCCTTTGTCATTTTCTTTAATAAACTACTTAAATCAATATCGTTGGAGTCTTTACTAACAATATTAAGATTAGAGAAGGAATTGTCTTTTGGATATGTTTTAAACTGGTAATCAAGTTTGTTTTCAATAAGATATGATGCTATTTTAGCAAGTGATTCTTTGTATATCTCAATTGTTTTACCACCTATTATATCAGGAGAATCTGTTGAGTAGAATCCAGAAACGCTTGAAAGAGTTCCTTTGTAGTTGCTATCTTCTATATCAGTCGTTCCTCCAAAACTAATTATGAAGCCACTGAAAAACAATAATATGAAATTATAAAGAGAGTGGGCTAAAATGGCATAACGTAATTTCGCACGAATAGCTATGAAACTTAAAACTAAAGCTAAGCCAAAATATAGAGGAAATGCTGCAAGATAATTTTCTAAGTCTAAGTTACCATAATGACAAAGGGAAAAACCTAAAGATGTTAGCACTACAAAAGAATAAGTTTGAGAAATTGGCTTTTTCTTTAAAAGAAACATTATTCCAAGAAAAGCAAGAGCAAATATAAGTCCTGCATAAATATTCAAACTCACTGCTATAAAAACACTAGCCAAAACTAAGGTAAGATATTTAGTCCAATTCTTTTTAATTGTCCAAGAGCGGAAAGAAATCTCTTCCATAATTGGAGCAATAATAACAAATGCAACAAGAACAATCCAACCATTCAGCTCCATCATCATTCCCAATATTGGATTATCTTCAACACTCGTTTCAATATTAAAGAAAATATTTGTAATTATCCCTATAAAAGATAAGGCTAATCCAATAATTAATAAATAACCGTAGCCATGCTTTGAATTCTTTTCCATAATGATTTCTTGATTTATTAAATTAATATTTCGTAAATGTACACTTAATTTCCAATAAACGAAGAGAAGGAAAAATTATTGCTTACGATATTTGTGAGAAGTCGGTTTGGGGTTTGTTTTTAACGAAGTATTCTCTTAGGAGTTTATGCTTAGGAAGGGATAGGGTGGGGTCTTCTTGTGCTATGTCTATGGCAAGACTTCTTGATGCTTTAAGTATGGGTTCGTCTTTTACTATATCTGCAATTTTAAGGTCAAGTAACCCGCTTTGTTGTGTGCCTGCAATGTCGCCAGGTCCTCTTAGCTTAAGGTCGGCTTCTGCAATTTCAAACCCATCGTTAGTTTCACACATCGTTTCTATCCTTACCTTTCCCTCGGCTGATAGTTTATAACTGGTCATAAGTAAACAATATGATTGGTCGGCTCCTCGTCCAACTCTTCCTCTTAGTTGGTGGAGTTGTGATAGTCCAAAACGTTCTGCATTTTCAATAATCATAACAGAGGCATTAGGAACGTCAACTCCAACTTCAATAACTGTGGTTGAAACCATAATATTTGTTATCCCTTCCTTAAACCTATTCATCTCATATTCTTTGTCCGCTGGTTTCATCTTGCCGTGAACAATACTTATTTGATATTCTGGCAGAGGGAAATCCCTAACTATGCTTTCATATCCATCCATTAGGTCTTTGAGGTCGAGGGTTTCCGATTCCTTAATTAGAGGGTAAACTATATAAACTTGTCTCCCTGCTTTTACTTGCTTACGGATAAAATCAAATACTCTCAACCTGCTTTTGTCATAGAAATGGACTGTCTGTATTGGCTTTCTTCCTGGTGGCAATTCATCAATCACCGAACAGTCGAGGTCACCATAAACTGTCATTGCTAAGGTTCTTGGAATTGGAGTTGCAGTCATAACAAGTATATGAGGAGGCATGTGGTTCTTTGTCCACATCTTTGCTCTTTGTCCAACTCCAAAACGATGCTGTTCATCAATAACGCATAGTCCAAGATTAGAAAACTTAACCTTATCTTCCAAAAGAGAATGCGTACCAATGATTATATCAATCTCACCGTCTTCTAAAAGAGGATGTATTACCTTTCTTTCTTTTTGTTTTGTACTTCCTGTAAGTAGGGCAACCTTTATTGGCATATCGCCTAAGAATTTCTTTATTGAAGTATAGTGTTGCTGAGCAAGGATTTCAGTTGGCACCATAATTGCAGCTTGAAACCCATTATCAATTGCAATAAGCATAGTAAATAACGCAACCAAGGTCTTTCCACTTCCAACATCTCCTTGCAGAAGTCTGTTCATCTGGTGAGTGGTTTTCATATCTTGGCGTATCTCCTTAATAACTCTTTTTTGGGCATTAGTTAAAGTGAAAGGTAAGTAGTTATTATAGAAATTATTAAAGGCTTCTCCAACTACTGAAAACACAAACCCCTTTGATTTTTCTGTCCTAAAGTTCTTTAAGAGTTGGTGTTCAAGTTGCATATAGAACAATTCCTCAAACTTTAGACGCATCTTTGCCTTTGAAAGAAGCTCTGGAGAATAAGGGAAATGGATTTGAATTAACGCATCTTGATGAGAGATTAACTTAAACTGATTAATGATTTGTGGAGGTAGGTTTTCATGAATATATCCTTTGACTTGAATAATTAGAGCCTTTACTAACTTTGATATATTCTTAGAATTAAGGAAGGAGTTCTTCATTTTCTCCGAAGTATTGTAGAGTGGAGAAAACTTTTCTTCTTGTTTCTGCTGCTCATTTATAAATACTTCAACGGGTTCAATCTCTGGATGAGCAAAGTTATAGGTTCCCTGAAATAAAGAAGGCTTTCCAAAAACAACATATTCCTTATTTAGAAATAGGCTTTCCTTAATCCATCTTAAACCTCTAAAGAAAACGAGCTCAACCATTCCTGTTTCATCTGCAAACTTAGCAGAAATTCTTGCCTTTGGGCCTGCACCGATGGTTTCTATGCCAACAACTTTTCCCTTAATTTGAATAGATATATCTTCTGAGTTAATATCTTTTATCTTTAAGAAATGGCTCTTATCAATATACCGATAAGGATAATAGGTTATAAGGTCTTGGTAGGAAGTAATGCCAAGTTCTTTTTTTAAAACCTCAGCTTTCTTAGGCCCAACACCCTTTAAAAATTCTATCTTTGTATCTAATAGATTATTAACCACAATTATTCACTTATATATCTCAAAAACGTTTTACTTAGCTACAAAAATACAAAATAAAACCTAAACAACCCTATTTCCTATTATTTACTTAAAATAACACGGTTTTTACAGGCTTTTAGCGAAACGTCACTATACGAAAATGAAACGCTGTAATAATTTCTTGAAACGCCGTAATAGTTTTTTAGTTCTTTGTTTTAATTTCCTGAAACAGCGTTTCATTTAGGGCATAAAAATAGCGGAGATATTTGTTTTAAATACCTCCGCTTTATATAAGCTTTCTACTTTAAAAATAGAAAGTAAAGTTTTTTGTTTGTTATTTTCTTGGTTTTAAACCTAAGATTTGTCTTGCCTCAGTTGGGTTTGCGATTTCTCTTCCCATTTCTTTAGCCATGCGAACTACCTTTGCTACAAGTTCACCATTAGATTTTGCAAGAACTCCTTTTGATATAAAAACATTATCTTCAAATCCTACTCTAACATGTCCACCATCAATGATAGCAAGTGCTGCAAGAGGGAATTCAAAGCGACCAACACCAGCCACGGTATAGGTTGCGTCATCTGGAATTGAACCACGTAGGAAAACAAAGTCTCTCATCTCTCCAGAAATTCCACCATTAACTCCCATAACGAAGTCAAAGTGCATCGGTTTTACAATATGACCTTTCTTGTGAAGTCTAAGTGCCATATCAATCATGCTTTTGTCAAACACTTCAAGCTCTGGCTTAATTCCTCTTTCAACCATTCTGTCTCCAAAATACTTTATTGTGTTTTCAGTGTTAACGAATACTTCATCACCACCAAAATTACAAGTACCACAATCTAAGGTAAGCATTTCTGGATTTAATTGTATTGGTTGAAGACGTTCATCATCAGTCATTCCAACAGCTCCACCAGTTGAAGGTTGTATGATTACATCAGGACATGCCTTTTGTATTGCATCTATAACCTCTTTAAAGCGATTCTTGTCTTGGGTTGGAGTTCCGTCATCCTTCCTAACATGTAGGTGTATGATTGAAGCACCTGCATCGTAAGCCGATTTAGCTTCTCTAACACATTCTTCAATTGTGTAAGGAACAGCAGGGTTATGTTCTTTTAAAACCTCTGCTCCGCTAATTGCTGCAGTTATAATTAATTTTTCCATTTCTAAATTAAATTATTGGTTTTTTCTTTGACAACTTTTTGGAACAACACAGGTTCCTGATGCTCTACAAACAACAATTGCTTCTTCTAAAACATCAGCAGCTGAATTTGAAATATCGGCTCTTGGAGCAATAACTTTTCTTGCCTCAAAAATCATCTTACGAGAAGATCCACCAACCTTTACAATCTCTCCTGTTGCTTCAATAAAGTCACCAGCAAAAACTGGAGCAAGGAATTCAACATTGTCGTATGCTACGAAAAGTCCTTCGTCACCGTCTTGAATAATTAATAGTTCTGTTGCAACGTCACCAAAAAGGTTTAGCATTTTTGCTCCGTCAACAAGGTTTCCACCATAATGAGCATCGTGAGAGCTCATTCTCATTCTAATTAAAGATTTTACTGCCATAATATTTTTTATTTTATAATGTAATCAATGAATAAATAAGGAGTATGAATATTGTGAGGTTCGATTACGTCAACCTCTTCGTTAACTTCTGCAATAACTAAATCAGCAGCCATTGCAATAAAAGGATTGAAGTTTTTGGTTGTACCTCTATAAATTAGATTGCCGTATTTGTCAGCTGCACTTGCACCAATAATTGCAACATCAGCTCTTAGAGGTTTTTCTAATAAATAATCAACTCCGTCTATATTAACTTTTTGTTTTCCCTCTTCTACGATTGTTCCAAGACCTGTTAGAGTAAGAACTCCACCAAGTCCACCGCCACCACAACGAATTCTTTCAATAAGTGTTCCTTGAGGGACTAATTCAACTTCCATTTCATTAGCAAGCATCTTTTCACCTGCTGCAGGGTTTGTTCCAATATGAGAAACAATAGCTTTCTTAACTAAACCTTGCGCAACCAATAGACCAGAGCCACATTCAGGAAATGCAGTGTCGTTGCAAATAATTGTTAGGTCTTTCTTTCCCGCCTTAACAATTGCCTCAATAAGTCTTTGAGGAGCACCAACTGCAAGGAAACCTCCAACCATAATAGTCATGCCGTCTTTTATTAAATCAACCGCTTTGTCTATATCAATATGTTTCATTCTTATTATTTTTATTTTATGTTTTTACATGGAAAATGCAATGCAAAATTAAATATTATTTCCCTAATAACCAAATCAAGGCAGATAAAACCAATAGATTATCAGATTGAAAGAGAATAGATTTCCCTTTTAACAATAGTTAAGTCTTTACTTCAAGTATTTTGAGCTTAATAATTTATCTGTAATTTTATTATCTTATTTCTTTAATTCTAATCTAAAATCATTCCTATCTTGTTATGTATTATACAATTATTTATTACCTTTGCATACAAAATCAATAGTAAACACATTAAAAGAATATAAATAATGAGTACAAAAGTTACCAAAGAATTAGTAAACCCAAGAAGCATTGTTGTTGTAGGTGCGTCAAATGATGTTACAAAACCAGGCGGAGCAATCTTAAGAAATATTATAGAAGGTGGATTTAAGGGACAACTATATGTTGTTAACCCAAAGGAAACAGAGATACAAGGTATAAAATGTTTTAATAACGTTAAGGATGTGCCACAAGTTGATTTAGCAGTTTTAGCTATTGCTGCTAAGTTCTCAGAAGAAACCATTAAGGTTTTGACTCAGGAGAAAGAAACAAAGGCTTTCATCATTATTTCAGCAGGATTTGGTGAAGAAAGTCAAGAAGGTAAAGAACTTGAACAAAGAATAGTTAAGCTAATTGAAGATAATAACGGATGTTTGATTGGACCAAACTGTACAGGTATATTCACTCCTCATCACCATGCTATTTTCTCAAAACCTTTCCCAGAGTCTTCTTCAAGAGGAGTTGATTTTATCACAGGCTCTGGAGCAACAGGTTGTTTCATAATGGATATAGGTATTCAACAAGGTCTTCATTTCAACCATTGTTGGGGAGTAGGTAACTCTGCACAACTTGGAATTGAAGATATATTACAATACCACGATGAAGCATTTGATCCAAAGACCTCTTCAAAGGTAATTTTGATGTATGCTGAAAACATCAAAGACCCAGCTAAGATATTAAAACACGCAACCTCACTAATAAAGAAAGGTTGTAGAATAGCAGCAGTTAAGTCTGGCGGTTCAGAAGCAGGTTCAAGAGCAGCCTCATCTCATACAGGAGCTTTGGCTTCTCCAGATGTTGCAGTAGATGCACTATTCCGTAAGGCTGGAATTGTACGTTGTAATGGTAGAGAAGAACTAATTACTATTGGAGCTATCTTTACTTATCCAGAATTTGAAGGAAAGAATATTGCAATCATCACTCACGCAGGAGGACCAGCAGTAATGCTAACTGATGCACTAAGTAAGGGAGGATTGGAAGTTCCACATATTGAAGGAGAAAAAGCAGATGAACTTATGACAAAACTATTCGCAGGTTCAGCTGTTGGAAACCCTATTGACTTCCTTGCAACAGGAACTCCAGAACAGTTAGGAGATATTATAGATGCTTGTAATAATGATTTCGACAATATAGACGCAATGTGTATTATTTTCGGAACACCAGGGCTTGCACCAATCTACGAAGCATATAATGTAATTTCTGAAAAATTAAAAACATCTAAGAAACCAATATTCCCAATCATGCCATCAACTCTTGTTGCAGGTGATGAGGTAAAGGATTTCGTTTCAAAAGGTAATAACTACTTCCCAGAAGAAACCGTATTTGGTACAGCTCTTGCTAAAATCAAATCAACACCTAAGCCTGTTGGAGAAGCAAATGACTTAGTTAAAATAGACGTTAAGAAGGTTCGTGAAATCATAGACGGAGCTAAGGACGGTTATATGGACACTAAGATAATGATTGAACTACTTGATGCTGCTGGAATATGCCATTCAAATGAAATATCATCAGATAAGGTTGAAGATTCAATAGCATTTGCAAAACAATATGGCTTCCCACTTGTAATGAAAGTTGTTGGACCAGTACACAAGAGCGATGTTGGTGGAGTTGTTCTTAATGTTAAGGACGAAGAAACAATACGTAGAGAGTTCGAAAGACTAATGAAGATTAAAGAAACATACGCAGTCCAAACTCTTCAAATGCTATTTGGAACAGAAATCTATATCGGAGCAATGAAAACAGAACTATTCGGACACCAAGTTCTTTGTGGAATAGGTGGAATCTTTATTGAAGTTCTGAAAGATGTTCAATCTAATCTTGCACCAATAGGAATTGCTGAAGCAAAACAAATGATTAAGAGCCTAAGAAGCTATAAGATTATTGAAGGAGTTCGTGGTCAAGAGCCAGTTAACGAAGAACTTTATGCAGAACAAATAGCAAGAGTATCTGCACTTGTTCAAGCTGCTCCAGAAATTGCAGAAATGGACTTAAATCCTCTATTAGGCTCTGCAAAAGCTGTAGTTGCAGTTGATGCTCGTATTAGAATTGAAAAATAATAATTAAAAAATACAAGTTATGATGAATAAAACATTTTGGATGAATTTGTCATTATCATTATTGATAATAGCAATGTTTCTTTTGCAGCATACACCAGAGTTAGACTCTTTGAAGTATTGGATTTGCTTTGTAGTAGTTGTTATATCAGCAGCTGTAATTATTAGTAATACGTTTACTTTGGTTTCAAAGTATTCAAAACTAAATAAAGAAATCTTAAAAGCAAATAAGAGAATTGCAGAATTAGAAGTGCAAGCAACCAATAAAGAAAATTCAGAAATAACACAATAGAAAATATATGAAACTTAAAGATATTCTTGTTGCCCTTATCGCATTAGGGGTAATCGCTATATTTTTGTTAATTGAGCCTCTAAGAGAAGGCTTTATGCAGTGGAGCGGCGCAAAGGACTGGAGATATTTCCTGCTTGCATTTGTTAAGTTCGCCCTACTTGCAACCCTTGGAGAAAGCATTGGACTAAGGATTTCAAAAGGAGTATATAACCAAAAAGGATTCGGACTTATGCCAAGGGCTATTGTTTGGGGATTCTTAGGAGTTATTATCTCAGTTGCTATGGGCTTATTTGCTCGTGGCACTTTTGGACTATTTACATATTTTGGCTTAGAGCTAAACCCAGTAACCTTAGCTGAGCAAACTGTTTTCATTAAATTACTTTACGCATTTGCTGTATCTGTTTTTATGAATACATTCTTTGCTCCTGTCTTTATGACTTTCCACAAGATAACCGACACTCATATCTTAGAGAATGGAGGAACTGTTAGGGGATTGTTTAAGCCAATTGCTATGGGTAGGATAATGGAAAATTTGAATTGGAAGGTTCAATGGGGATTTGTGTTTAAGAAAACTATACCATTCTTTTGGTATCCAGCACACACAATTACTTTCTTGCTTCCAAAAGAATTTCAAGTCCTATTTGCAGCACTATTAGGAGTTGCTCTTGGAGTAATTCTCTCATTTGCTAATATGAAAAAGAAGTAAGAAGATATGATAAGATTAAAATCAATAATCATTATAATCCTACTTTCAACTACATTTACATCCTTTGCTCAAGAAACGAAGAAGTTTAGTCTCGATGTCTATGGAATATTAGATATGCAAGCATGTTATAGTACTAGGAAAGCATATTCAGCAATTGATGGTTTGTTTTCTCTCTACCCTTTATATCCTTCTTACGATATTAACGGAAAAGATTTAAACTCTCAAGATACTTGGAATATGTCAGCAGCAGCTTCAAGACTTGGTGTAAGATTAGGTCTTGGTGAGGCAATGGGTGCAAGAATAACAGGAGTAATTGAGGCAGACTTTACAGGACAAGCTGGAGGTTTAGCTCACTATATGAGACTTAGAATGGCTAATATTAATTTGAAATGGAATAATGCTCAGCTTCTTGTTGGTCAGCATTGGTCTCCGATGGTTCTTCCTGAAATGATGCCAGGGAATCGTGACCTTCATAATGGAGCTCCTTTTCATCCTTTTGCACGTCAAGCCCAAATAAGACTGGATTACCAACCTTATGAAAGATTAAACCTTGTTGCAGCTATTGGATTTCAAAGAGATTTTGCAACAATTGGAGTTAATTTTTCAAG
>Ga0265294_10002204_pt1 | contig 25759 bp, 25 predicted proteins | sample MunlanPumphouse3_FD_192504 | JGI IMG/M metagenome (GOLD analysis project Ga0265294, IMG submission 192504) | Groundwater microbial communities from a municipal landfill in Southern Ontario, Canada - Pumphouse #3 | ecosystem: Environmental > Aquatic > Deep subsurface > Groundwater | place... | reverse complement strand
CTCTTACGGATCGGATTCTCCCGTAGAGGACTGCAATCCGTTCCCCTGTGTTTACTGCGCTGTGAACCGGAAGGATCAAACCGGATTCCCGGAAGGCGGCTTCTTCCCGGAGGAATGTGTGGATGTGCCTGCGGCCATCGACGCGTATACGGTGGAAAGCGCTTACATGGAATTCAAGGAAGATGTAAAAGGAAGGATCAAACCGGGACATTACGCAGATATGGTCGTTTTGGACCAAGATATTTTCACCGTGGATCCCATGAAGATCAAAGACATTCTGCCGGTACTCACCATGGTGGGCGGCAAGATTGTTTACCAGAAATAATCTCAGGAAAGAGGGGACGACCCCTCTTTCCTCAACAATGAGAACAGGAGGAAAACCATGAAACCGGACAATTTAGAAAAAGCCATCGCCTTTCGACATGAACTGCATCAGCACCCGTTTCTGTCCAACGAGGAAAGACCCACACTGGAAAGAATCATCCGCTTTTTGAAAGAAAACACCAAAAATATCGACGTGATGGACAAAGGTCACTATGTTTATGCAGTGTACCGCGCGAAAGATCCGCAGAAACCGGCCATAGCGTTCCGCAGCGACAACGACGCCATTAAAGTCTACGATGATATCGACAAGCCCTACAAATCCGTCACCGATGGCGTGGCTCATAAATGCGGCCACGACGGTCACACTGCGACGATGGCAGCATTCGCCCTGGAGATCGACCAAAGCGGTGCGGATCGAGACGTGTACTTCCTCTTTCAGCCAGCGGAAGAAAACGGAAGCGGAGCAGCTCAATGTCTGGATTTTATCACGGACAATCAGATCCCGGAGATCTTCGGGTTTCATAACGAACCCGGCCGGCCGAAATACACGGTGATGATTCGGGACGGGTTGCTATGCTGCGCGTCCAAGGGAATGATCATTACCATGACCGGAACACCTTCTCATGCCAGCGAGCCGGAAAACGGCAAAAATCCCTCCTTTGCCATCGCCAAGACCGCCTTGGCATCGGAGAAGATCGCCGCTCCGGAAGATTATAAAGGTCTTGTATTGGCCACGATCGTTCAGATCGACGTGGGCGAGAAGGAAGCGTTCGGCGTTTCCGCCAGCAAAGGCAAGCTGCTTTTGACCATTCGAGGAGAATACGAAGCAGAAATGGATGATCTTCAGGCGAAACTGGAAGCCGAAGCGTTGAAAAACGCCGGGGAATACGGGCTGCAATGCGAATTTTCATACTGTGATGCATTTCCGGAAACAATCTCGCATCCGGAGAGCAACGAGAAGATTCGCAAGGCTGCTGCCGAATTGAATTTTCCGGTGTATGAGATTCCCCAAGCGCTCAGAGGGTCCGAAGACTTTGGCCATTTTACAAAACTGGCCAAGGGCGCTATGTTCAACATGAGCTACGGAGAAGGGAAGCCCATGCTCCATACATCCAAATACGACTTCGATGACGATCTGATCGAGCCGGTGGTGGAAATGTACAAGAAGCTACTCACTTACTAGTGAGAAAGATTTGCCGGAGGGAATCAAATGAATCAAGAAAACCTGCAAAAAGCCATCGCATTAAGACACGAGATCCATCAGCATCCGGATCTGTCCAATCAGGAACGGCCGACGCTGGAGCGGGTGATGCGCTTTTTGAAAAAGAATACCAAGTTGGAAATTGTGGATAAGGGACACTATGTCTATGCTGTCTATCGTTCACCGATACACGGGAATCCCAATATCGCTTTCCGGGCGGATTGCGATGCGATCAAGGTGGAGGACGACATTGACAAGCCGTATCGCTCCACAAAGCCCGGGGTAGGTCATAAATGCGGGCACGACGGACATACGGCTTCCCTGGCCGCGCTGGCGTTGGAGGTTGATTCGGAGGGGGCGGAACGGGATGTCTACTTTCTCTTTCAACCGGCCGAGGAAAACGGCTCCGGCGCGGCAAGCTGCCTGGATTTCATCAGTGAGAATAAAATCGACGAAATCTACGCGGTGCACGGACACGGGAAATACTACCCCGATGATACGATCACCGTTAAATACGGAACGATCCAATTCGCATCCAAAGGAATGATCATTACAATGACGGGCAGTCCCGCCCATGCCGCCAATCCGGAAAACGGAAAGAACCCTATTTACGCGCTTTCCAAACTGGCGCTGGAAACCAGAACGCTGATGCAAAATCCGGTGTATAAAGGATTTGTGCTGGCAACCGTGGTGCAGATGGATGTGGGCGAACACGAAGCGTTCGGCGTAATGGCCAGCAAAGGCCGACTTCTGCTGACTATTCGCGGTGAAAACGAAGATGAAATGAATGATCTGGATCAAAAAATCCGGGATGCCGCGCTGCGCTTTGCCGAAGAGGAAAGCCTGGACTGTGATTTCCAATATCGGGATGTATTCCCGGAAACGCGCAATCACGATGTCTCGGTGGACAAGATCAAGCGCGCATGCAGCGAATTGAATTACAAAGTGTATGAAGCTCCGGAAGCGCGCAGGGGATCCGAGGATTTCGGCCATTTTTTAAAAATGACAAAGGGAGCGATCTTCTATTGCAGCTTTGGAAAGGCATATCCGGCCATCCATACGACGGCCTATGATTTTGACGATTCCGGGATCGAGCGCATCGTTGAAGTGAACAAAAAACTCATCAGTTACAGGGATTGAACGCTTCTTTGAAAAAGAGAAAAAGCATAGAATAATTTCCTTAAAATTGTATACAATCGACGGATTGTATGCTATAGTGAAGCTGTCGCAGCGATGCGGCAGCTTTTGCTATATATTACGATTGGGAGGAAAAAAAATGATTGAACTTTTTAGGGAAGGGGTATATCTCATCGACGGGGTTCCAAGCGAATCCGGACCCTTGCCGAAGGAAGAAGCCCGGAAAAGGACCATTGCCTACAACATCCTGCAGGCGCATAATCGGTCCGCGGATCCGTCAAAGCTGCAAATCACCTTTGATTCGCTGGCATCCCACGATATCACCTATGTAGGCATCGTGCAAACGGCAAGAGCCTCGGGACTGAAAGAGTTCCCCATGCCCTATGCCATGACCAACTGTCACAACAGCCTCTGCGCGGTAGGCGGCACCATCAATGAAGATGATCATGTGTTCGGCTTATCGGCGGCCAAGAAGTACGGCGGCATCTATGTGCCGGCCAATCAGAGCGTCATCCATTCGTATGTGCGGGAAGAGATGGCCGCCTGCGGCGCGATGATCCTGGGTTCAGACAGCCATACGCGCTACGGTGCCCTGGGTACCATGGGCGTGGGTGAGGGCGGACCTGAGCTTGTGAAGCAATTGCTCAAGAACACCTGGGATACAAATATACCTGAAGTGGTTTTAGTGTACGTCAAAGGAAAGCCTGCCAAAGGCATTGGACCTCACGATGTGGCCATCGCGCTTGTCAAAGCAACCTTTGAGAATGGTTTCGTCAAAAACAAGGTCATGGAATTTGCAGGGCCGGGACTGGCCAATTTGCCTGTTGATTTCAGAAATGGTATCGATGTGATGACCACTGAGACGACGTGTCTTTCTTCTATCTGGGAGACCGATGAAACCATTCGGGAATACTATGCCGTTCATAAACGGCCGGAAGCTTTCAAAGAGCTGAAAGCCGGTGATGGCGCTTATTACGAGAGCATGATCGTTATTGATCTGGACAAAGTGGAATCCATGATCGCATTACCGTTCCATCCTTCCAATGCTTATACTATTCATGAATTCCAGAAAAACGCCGAGGAAATACTGGCCGGTATCGAAAAGGATGCTGCCGAGCAATTCAAGAAGGCTACGCTGGATCTGAGATCAAAAATCAGGGAAGACGGCATTTATGCCGAGCAGGGCATCATCGCCGGCTGCAGCGGCGGATTGTTCGACAATATCGACGAAGCGGCAGCGATCCTGAAGGGAAAGAGCACCGGTAACGACTACTTTTCCTTGTCTGTTTATCCGACAAGCGTTCCGGTCAGCCTGGAGCTTACAAAGATCGGAGCCTCTGCGGATCTGCTGGCAGCCGGCGCAGTCATTAAACCTTCCTTCTGCGGCCCTTGCTTCGGTGCCGGAGACGTCCCTGCCAATAATGGCTTTTCCATTCGTCACACGACACGGAACTTTCCAAACAGGGAAGGCTCAAAGCCCGGTGAAGGCCAACTTGCCGGTGTTGCGCTGATGGATGCACGCTCCATAGCCGCCACTGCTGCAAACGGCGGGCGGATCACCGCAGCCACGGACGTGGCATACGATTATGAAGTCCATCCGTACCATTTCGATAAGCAAGTATACGAAAACAGGATTTATTATGGTTATGGTAAACCACAACCGGAAACGGAGCTGATCCTTGGTCCCAACATCACCGACTGGCCCAAAATGTATGCCCTCACAGAAAATATCCTGTTGGAATTGGCTGCAGTGCTCCACGACCCTGTCACCACAACCGATGAGTTGATTCCCTCCGGCGAGACTTCTTCGTACAGGAGCAATCCCCTTCGTCTGGCGGAATTCACACTTTCAAGACGTGTTCCGGAATATGTGGGACGAAGCAAAGCCATTGCGGCCATGGAAGCGGATCGGATCGAAGGAAAAGCGCCGGCGCATATCACAGACGTGCTTGCTAAAGTAGGTGACCCGTCTGAATTGGTAGGGAAAACGCAGTTTGGTTCTGCGATCTTTGCCAATAAGCCGGGAGACGGCTCGGCCAGAGAGCAGGCGGCTTCCTGCCAGAAGGTCCTGGGCGGTTTCGCGAATATCTGCTACGAATATGCCACCAAGCGCTATCGCAGCAACTGTATCAACTGGGGCATCCTTCCGTTTACATTGGACGCCGGGACGGAATTCAATTACGAACCGGGAGATATGGTATTCGTTCCCGGCGTAAGAGAAGCGGTGGAGAAGGGGATCGAGATTCTTCCCGCCAAGGTGATTCGACAAAACGGCCCGGTGGAGGACATCACACTTTATATCAAAGGCCTCACCCCGGACGAGAAGACCATCATCCTTGAAGGCTGTCTGATGAACTATTATGCAGCAATAAACAAATAATAATCGGGATTGCGGGCTGCCGGCAAGACGTGCGGGCAGCCCGGATTGCAATGTACTACTATGGAGGAAAAACCAATGGACAAGATCAAGATGACCACGCCCCTGGTGGAGATGGACGGCGACGAAATGACTCGGGTGATCTGGCAGATGATCAAGGATGAACTGCTGACCCCTTACATCGATTTGAAGACAGAGTATTATGATCTGGGACTGAAAGTCCGGGATGAGACCAAAGATCAGATCACCCACGATGCAGGCCACGCCATCAGGAAGTACGGCGTCGGCGTCAAATGCGCCACCATCACACCCAATGCCCAGAGGGTTGAGGAATATGATCTCTCTGAGATGTGGAAGAGTCCCAACGGAACGATCCGTTCCATTCTGGACGGCACCGTGTTCCGGGCGCCGATCGTAATCGATTCCATCAAGCCGGTGGTCAAGAACTGGAAGAAACCGATCACCGTTGCCCGTCATGCCTACGGGGATGTCTACAAGAGCACAGAATACCGTGTGCCGGAGACCGGAAAAGCCGAGTTGCTTTTCACCGGCGACAACGGTGCCACCTTCCGGGAGACGATCTACGATTTCGAATGTCCCGGTGTATTGCAGGGAATGTTCAACAAAGACAGCTCGATCCGTTCCTTTGCCCATTCCTGTTTTCAGTACGCACTGAATACGAAACAAGACCTTTGGTTTTCCACAAAGGATACGATCAGCAAAAAGTACGACCAGACATTTAAGCATATTTTTGAAGAGATCTTCGAATCAGATTATAAAAAACAATTCGAAGAAATGGGCCTAACCTACTTTTATACGCTGATCGATGATGCCGTGGCAAGAGTTATTCGCAGCGAAGGCGGATACATCTGGGCCTGCAAGAACTACGACGGCGACGTGATGAGCGATATGATTTCCACGGCATTCGGCTCTCTGGCGATGATGACTTCGGTTCTGTGCAGTCCCGACGGAATGTTCGAATACGAAGCGGCTCACGGGACGGTCACTCGCCATTATTACAAATATCTCGAAGGGGAAGAGACGTCGACGAATCCCATCGCAACCATCTTTGCCTGGAGCGGCGCGCTGCGCAAGCGAGGCGAAATGGACGGTCTGAAGGATCTGTGCAGCTTCGCCGACAAGTTGGAAGAAGCTTGCTACGACACATTGCATGAAGGAATCATGACAAAGGACCTGATCGGTCTGGTGGAGGAAGGGAAAGCGACCAGCGTCACCACGAAGGTGTTTTTGGCGGAGATCAAAAGACATCTGGAAGAGAAAATGTAACCCGGACAAGGGAGGCTCGTCATGAAACTTATGAAAACCGGCACAGCGGGGACCATGGAATCCAATGATATCATGGTGACTTTGGAACCCAAAGAAACCGGAGGTGTACAAATCGCACTTTCCAGCAGTGTGATGCAGCAGTTCGGACGCCAGATCGAAGCTGTGATCCGGCAGACGCTGACAGAGCTGGGAATTGCGCACGCATCCGTGGATGCGGTGGACAAGGGCGCTCTGGACTGTACGGTCCGAGCCCGGGTCCGCACTGCAGCTTATCGGGCCGCAGACCAACAGAATTATGATTGGGGGGCAATGTGATGGAACGAAAGCGCTTGAGAAGGAGTATGATGTTCGTTCCGGGCAATAACCCAGGCATGATCAAGGATGCGGGTATCTACGGGGCGGACAGCATCATGTTCGATCTGGAGGACTCCGTGGCAATCACGGAAAAGGATGCAGCCAGATTTCTGGTGTTTCAGGCACTCAAAACGCTGCATTTCGGCAAAAAGGAGATCGTGGTTCGAATCAACGACCTGAGCAGCGGGCTGGGGATCCAGGACCTGGAAGCGATCGTGCGGGCCGGCGTACATGTGGTCCGCCTGCCCAAGACCGACAGTGCGGAAGATGTGGTCTTCTGCGAAAAGGAAATCGAGCGAATCGAAAAAGAAGCCGGCATTCCACTGGGAACCACCGGAATGATGGCGGCTATCGAAAGCGCCAACGGCGTACTGAACGCCAAAGAGATCGCTCATGCAAGCGGCCGGCTGATCGGTATCGCTTTGGGGGCCGAAGACTATGTGACCGATTTAAAGACCACCCGAAGCGATGGAGTCGAACTGTTGTTCGCCCGCTGCATGATCCTGAATGCAGCCCGATCCGCCGGCATCGATGCTCTGGATACGGTCTATTCGGACGTAAACAACGAGCAAGGATTTATTGAAGAGGCCACACTGATTAAAAAATTGGGGTTTGACGGAAAATCAGTCATCAATCCCCGTCAGATCGATCCTCTCCACAAAGTCTTTATGCCCAGCGAAAAGGATTTGGAAAAATCCCGTGCGATCATGGCCGCCATTGCGGAAGCGAATGCCAAGGGCAGCGGCGTCGCCAGCCTGAACGGTAAAATGATCGACAAGCCCGTAGTCATCCGGGCGCAACGCATGCTGGATCTTGCCGAAATCAGTCCGATCGTTGAAGGGGAGGAGGTGTAGCAAATGGCAGATATCAAGAGCATTTATGCGGGCATTCCCCACATCGACGAGATCAGTCAACACGGTGTTTTCGAAGGGTCCAAAGGGAAGAGGATGGGGACTTTCGCCGAACGCTCCGCATCTCAAAATAAGATTGTGGACAGCCTGGAGGAAGCCGTCCGTCGGACCGGCCTAAAAGACGGTATGACGGTATCGTTCCATCACCATTTCCGCAATGGAGACAATGTGGTGAATCTGGTGGTCGGGAAACTGGCGGAAATGGGCTTTCGGAATCTGACTCTGGCGGCCAGTTCCCTGACGTCCGTCCATGCGCCCTTGATCGAACATGTCAAGAACGGCGTTATCACGCACATCGAAACCAGCGGTCTGCGGGGTGAACTTGCAGAGCAGATATCTCGAGGTCTTATGGATTTTCCCGTGGTCTTCCGCTCCCACGGAGGCCGGGGTGCGGCCATTGAAAGCGGCGATCTCCACATCGATGTGGCCTTCCTCGGCGCACCTTCCTGCGATCCCTACGGCAATGCCAACGGATACAGCAGGGAAGAGGATCAGTCGATTTCCTGCGGCAGTCTCGGGTATGCCAGACCGGATGCAAAATATGCGGACAAAGTTGTAGTCTTGACAAACAATTTAGTCAAGTTCCCGAATTCTCCTTATGCGATTCCGTCTTCCAATGTGGATTATGTGGTCATCACCGACAACATCGGGGATCCGAAGGGGATCATGAGCGGTGCTACCCGGTTCACCACGAATCCCAAAGAATTGCTCATTGCGAAGACTGCTGCCGATGTCATTCGCGCATCGGGCTATCTGTACGACGGATTTTCCATGCAGATGGGCAGCGGGGGAGCCTCTTTGGCCACCGCCCGTTACATTCGGCAAATGATGATCGAAGAGCGCCTGCAATGCAGATTCGCTTTGGGGGGCATTACCGGCCAGATCGTATCCATGCATGAGGAGGGCCTGATCGATCGGATCCTGGACGTTCAGTCCTTCGACCTGGACGCAGCGGAATCCCTGAAGAAAAACCGCTTTCATCAACAGATCGATGCGTGCTACTATGCCAGCTACCTTCACGAATCTGCTGTCAATCAGCTGGATTTCGTGGTGCTCTCCGCACTGGAGATCGATACGGCGTTCAACATCAACGTACTCACAGGTTCTGACGGCGTGATCCGTGGAGCCATCGGAGGTCATCCCGATACGGCCGACGGCGCCAGCCTTTCTGTTGTAGTCGCTCCGTTGACAAGAGGACGGATCCCCAGCATCGTTCAAACGGTGAATACGATCGTTACCCCGGGCTCTACCGTGGACGTTGTCGTTACCGACCAGGGGGTTGCCGTCCATCCGGATCGCCCGGATGTGGAAGTCAAACTCCGGGATGCCGGTATTCCTTTGTGTGCGATCCAAGAATTGAAGGAACGGGCCGAAGCCATCGTCGGCAAACCGGATCCGATTCGCTACAAGGAAAAGATCGTCGGCGTGGTTTTGTATCGAAACAATACGGTGATCGATGTGGTTCGGCAAATTGAAGAAGATCAGTAATTTGTAAAAATGAAGCGCCGCAGACCACAGGTCTGCGGCTTCTTTTCTCCGGGAGAGGCAGGATGATCATTCAAAAAACAACCCTGGAAGAGGTTTTACGCAATCGGGAAAAACGAATGCATGCACAACAGGATCTGATCCAAAGATATCAGAGACCGATCCTCAGCTGTACGATGAACATTCCCGGCGACGTCAAGCGGACACCCTTGATCGATTTTGTGTTTCGTCAGAAGATGGGAGAGGTGCGCTGTGAATTCGGCGGCGAGATCATTGCCGAAAAGCGGCAATGCGAGGTTACCGGCCCGGAGGCGTTTTTCGTGGTGGATGCGTCACCGACGGATCTCAAGGAGCGAGCTGTAACCATCGAAAGTCAGAGCCGAGTCGGACGGCTGCTGGATCTGGATGTGATCGATACAGACGGAACGAAGCGATCTCGCATGCAACCCCGGAGCTGTCTGGTGTGCGGCGGACCGGTGACGATCTGCTCCAGGAGCCGCGCCCACGGGTTGGCTGCGGTGAAAAGCGCCGCATGGGACATTCTGACCGCCTATGCCGAAGCCCAATTGGCCGATTTGGCTGTGGATGCGTTGAAACGGGAGGCCGTTCTGACGCCAAAACCCGGTTTGGTAGATGGCAACAACAATGGTGCCCATCGGGATATGGATCTGGGTTTGTTGCTGAGCAGCGCCGACAGTCTGAGGCTCTATTTCCAGTTTTGTGTCGACGTTGGCTTCCGGGAAGCCCCTGACATCAGTAAGCTGGTCAACGCAGGGCTGGAGGCCGAAAAAACCATGCTCAGCCGTACCGGTGGTGTCAACACACACAAAGGTGCCGTTTATGCGATGGGCTTGTTCCTTTGCGGCGTTGCCAAGTATTTTAAACAGGGTGGAGATCCCTTTGCACACAGTGCTTTTTTTGCAGCCGTTCAGGCGGAAGCCTCTGCCGGGGAACGCAGCTCCCACGGCAGAATCGTACAGGCAAAATATCTGGCAGGCGGAGCCCGGGAGGAGGCGATGAACGGATTTCCGACGGCAAGAAAAGGAGCTGCTGCCCTGACGGAAAGCCAAGGGGATGAGTTGTATGCGCTGCTAAAGATTCTCGAGGGTATTCGCGATACGAATTTGCTCTATCGGGGCGGTATGGATGCGCTGGACTATGTTCAAGCACAAGCGCGGCGCATCCTTGCAATGGACCCGGAAAGAAGAAAAGACGCACTCTTGGAAATGGATCAGGAGTGCATCCGTTTGAATATCAGTCCCGGCGGCGCTGCCGATATGCTGGCACTGGCTCTTTTCATCGAACGAACGGTACCGGAGCTTATTTAGACATACAGTTCAGGTCTTCTCGATTTCAAAAGAGGAAATTCTTCTCGTATCGACCGGAGTCTTTCCGGATCCAGCGTACCGGTCAATATTCCGGGCATGGTGTCCAGCTCGCCCATAACGGTACCCCAGGGATCGGTAATGGCAGAGTGTCCGTAGGCTTGATAGGGCAGGTCCGGATTCGGTGCGGGAGAAACGCCCAGCATATAGCATTGATTGTCAATGGCCCGCATCCGAAGGGAAAGGATCCAATGAGCTTCGCCGGTAGCCCTGCCGAAACTGGACGGAACGACAAGGATTTCGCATCCGGCCAGTGCCAGTTTTCGAAAATACTCCGGGAAACGAATATCGTAACAGATGCCGATCCCGATCTTACCCAGATCCGTATCTACAGCACATACGGAATTTCCCGCAAGAAACGTATCAGATTCCTTGTAGGAGATCTTTCCCGGAATATCCACATTGAACAGATGGGCTTTGCGGTGCGTGCCGATGTGGTTGCCCGAAGGATCGAACACCATGCAGGTATTGTATAAGCCTTCCTGCGTTTCTTCCGGGAAGGAACCGCCGATCAGATAGATATCGTTCCGATCCGCACAATCGGACAGCGCCTCAGCCGTGGGACCCCAAAGAGGTTCTCGATTTGCCCGCATGGATTGGTTCGTGTATGGACAAACGAACATCTCCGGAAGCACCACCAGCTGTGCCCCGGCGGATGCAGCGCTACGAACCTGTGTCAAGGCGTCCCGTACGGTTTCTTCCTTGTCGTTTGTGATTCGATTCTGACACAAGGCTACTCTGCATTCTTTCATGTTTTCCTCCGAGCTACCAAGCAGCTACCGTGCCGTCTGCTCTGGGTTCTGTTGCGCCGCCGTAAACGCCTTCGTCGGTCTTCCAGATGATCTGCCCTCGGCCAAAGCTCATTCGATCCTTAAACAATTGAATGTCGTGGCCTTTTGCACGCAGTTCCTCGATCACTTCGGCGGAAAAATCATCTTCGATCTCGTATTTCATGCCCTCGGTCCATTGGAAACGCGGAGCATCCAATGCGGATTGAGGATTCATGCCGAAGTCCAGCACATTGCACAGGACCTGCATCTGTCCTTGAGGCTGCATGAATCCACCCATGACACCGAAGGGACCCACGGCTTCACCGTCCTTTGTCAGGAAGCCGGGAATGATGGTATGGAAGGCTTTTTTGCCCGGCGCGATGCAGTTTTCGCTTGTGGGATCCAGGGAGAAGTTCGTTCCCCGGTTCTGAAGAGAAATACCGGTGCCGGGAACGACCAATCCGGACCCGAAGTTCCAGTAGTTGCTCTGGATGTAGGACACCATGTTTCCATTCTTGTCTGCGGTGCAAAGGTAGATCGTGCCGCCACGGTTCGGTTTCCCCGGTTCGGCGGGCACTGCCCGTTCACCGATGAGCCCGGCTCTTTCCGCCGCATATTTCTCCGAAAGCAGATCTTCTACGGATACTTTCATGAAATCGGGATCGGCGATGTATCGGTTGCCGTCGGCATAGGCCAGCTTGATAGCCTCCATCTGCTTGTGAAGTGTATCGACCGTACCGAACGCTCCGTCGGACAGCTGAAAATTCTTTAGAATATTCATTGCCATCAGTACGATGATCCCGTCTCCGTTGGGCGGGATTTCCCAGACTGTATGGCCTTTGTATTCCACGTGGATCGGTTCCACCCAACTGCAGCGATAATTCTCCAGATCACTTTTGCGGATCAGTCCTCCTGTTTCACGGGAAAAGACATCGATTCGATCTGCCAGTTCTCCTCTGTAAAATGCCTCTGCGTTCGTTTCAGCAATCAGGCGCAGCGTTTTTGCGTGGTCCGGCGAATTCCAGACTTCACCGGCCTTCGGCGCCCGTCCTTTGGGCATGAAGACGCGGAACAGTTCCCGGAAGCCGTCACTGTGGGCCTGGACCCGCGGATCCAGGATCTCTTTGCTCAGGCGATGGAATTCCTTATCCCAGAGCTTGCTGATCACAGGGGAGAGGGGATAGCCGTTTTCGGCGTAGTCGATGGCAGCTCGGAAGGACTCGGCGAGCGGCTTTTTGCCAAAGCGGGTTGCTAATTCGCTCCAAGCGGAAGGGACGCCGGGTACCATGACCGTGTGCCAGCCTGTAATGGGCATTTCCTTATATCCCATATCCCGGATCGCTTGGGCGTCGATCGCCATAGGGGCTTTGCCGCTGGCATTGAGTCCATACAACTTCTTTTCTTTTTCGATCCAGACCAGGGCAAAGGCATCGCTGCCGATTCCGTTGGACGTGGGCTCCACGACGGTCATACACGCTGCGGTCGCTACGGCGGCATCGATGGCATTTCCGCCTTGCTTCAACACATCAAGTCCGGCAGTGGCTGCCAGGGGCTGGGATGTGCAGACCATGCCGTTTTGCGCATAAATCATGCTTCTTCTGGACGGGAACGGGTACTCCTGTATCTGATGATTCATCATGAAACTCCTTTGTGTGATCCGTGGTGGAATAATCGTATGTAACGCAGTAATCAGAACCTGAAAAAGTCAAACAGCTTTAAAAAGATCGATCGATCCGCATTCTCGGCTTTGTTGTCGAACGAATGGCCGGCTTTGGTTTTTCTGCGGTTGAGGTGGCTTTTTACAGGTGTGTGCCGGGGATAGGTGGGAGCCCGTGGCGGTTTGGCTGTTTTCTTCATGGCGTGTTCCTCCGAAGTCTATTCTATCATGTCAATTGTTTTTTGTTTAAACTATCTGCAAAAAAAGATATAATTCATTATACCCATACACTGCAGAGAAAGGAATCGGAAACATGAGGAAACGACAATGCATCGCTGCGATACTGGCCTTGGCGGGATTTTTTTTCGGGTGTAGCAGCAAGGACCTCCAAGACGCTGAAGGAATCGACCTCAGCGAAACGCCTGCAACCGGTATGCCGAACATGGCGATTATGGATTTCTCTCATGAACCGGAATATGTGATCTATCTGGCCGGAGGATGCTTTTGGGGACTGGAAGAATTGATGCAGTCGATTCCGGGCGTGACAGAGGCAAGCAGCGGCTATGCCAACGGCAGCGGGGAGGCCGACGCAAACTATGAAACCATCACTTCGGGGAATACCACTTTCCGGGAGACGGTACGGGTGGAATTCGATCCCGAAGAAGTCAGCCTGGATGCCTTGCTTTTTGCATATTTCCATGTAATCGACCCCACGGTGGAAAACCGTCAGGCCTATGATATCGGACCGCAATATCAGACCGGCTTATACTATACCAACGAGACCGTAAGGAAGACCGTAGAGCGCATTGCAGCCATCGAAGCCGGCCGTCAGGAAGTTTTTGCTGTGGAGATCGGACCGTTGTACAATTTCTATGCTGCGGAAGAGTATCACCAGGATTATCTGGATAAAGATCCCCTGGGGTATTGCCATATTCCCATCGAAGAAATGAAGCTGTTGTCGGGACTCAAGATCGATCCGGGCAACTATCAAAAGCCCGATGAAGAAGTCATTCGAGCAAAATTGACGAGCCTGCAATATCGGGTGACAAGACGCAACGATACGGAAATGCCGTTCGAAAACCAATATTGGAATTTCTTTGAAAAGGGGATCTATGTAGATATCGTCACCGGAGAACCCTTATTTTTGTCTATCCATAAGTTTGAAAGCAGCTGCGGTTGGCCTGCGTTCTTCGCGCCCGTCGAAATGCCGGTCATCATCGAAAAGACTGATGAGAGCTTCGGCAGGATCCGAACCGAAGTGCGCAGTCGGGCAGGCGATTCACATCTGGGACATGTGTTTAAAAAGGATCCGGAATCCCCCAACGGTGTGCGTTATTGTATCAATTCCGCCGCGCTGCGATTCATTCCTTATGAAAAAATGGAGGAAGAATCGTACGGTTATCTTTTGGATCTGTTCGATTGATTGTTCCTTCAAGAAAAAGAACACGGTGTTGCCATAGCAGGCAATATCGTGTTCTTTTGGTGCGGTAGAGAGGACTTGAACCTCCACGGTGTTACCCACACGGCCCTCAACCGTGCGCGTCTGCCGATTCCGCCACTACCGCAGGTTTCAACAAGAGGTATATTAGCATACGGTCTCTTCGTTGTAAAGCGAATTTTGCCCGTATTCGGGGTTTTTACGAGTGGAAAATTTCAGTTCAGCGTGACGCCGTTCATGGCCAACATTGCCAGAATCAGCAGATGGACAGGATAAAAAGCATAAGAGGCGTAGTGCAGGAACAGATGGTCCGGACCGCGATTCCCGTTGTATTTCCAAATCAAAGGGAGCGCAAGCAGCGCCAATCCCTGCAGGGGAAACCCGATGATGTGTCCAAAGAGAGTCCAGCCGGTAGTGATGCCGCTCATCCACACGACGTTGATCAGAAACAAGCCGGCCAGCTGTCCGGTTTTGGCGTAACGGAGGTCGCGCACGGTGTAGAACAACAAGATCGTAAGAACGCCGAATCCGTAATAGTCAACCAGAAGCTCATCGGCGATGTGCATCGTAAAAAGAGCGGTTGCTGCAGTGAACACTCCGGTGATCACCACGTTGTTCAGTTTGGTTTTTACGAAATGAATTGCGATGACAGCGGCAAGGCCCAGCGCCAGCGTCCAAAGCACATTCTGATAGCCGGTGTCCACGATGTGCCCGCTGTGCATCAGGTTGAAGGGAATCTCGGAGAGTGCCGCGAACACCAGGAGTCGCAGCAGATATTTGGAACGAGACGATGTGTGATAAAACCCCTCTACGAGCAAGAAGGCAAACAGTGGGAAAGCGATACGCCCGATGTATGTGAGCCCTATGTGATTTTGTGCGATCGTACGGCCTACATGGTCACACAACATCGCAACGATGGCGATGAGGCGTATTGCCTGTCCGGAAAGTCCTTTATTTCGTTTGGGCGCACTGCCTTGTTCCATCGATTGCGATATCCTTTATAAAATAAATATACCTGCCGCCTTGCATTGTTCTTTTGTTTCCCTGTCCCAGACGGCGGATTGAACTTCCCCGATATGAGCGCTTCCCAGAAGCAGCATGCATAGTCTGCTCTGTCCGATTCCTCCCCCTATTGTATAGGGAAGCGCCCCGGACAGCAAGGCTTTATGGAAAGGATATTTTCTTCGATGATCACAGTTCGCCAAGGTCAATTGGCGGTCCAGGGATTCAGGGCTGACGCGGATGCCCATGCTGGAAATTTCGATCGTCGAGTCCAAAACGGGATTGTGGAAAAGGATATCTCCGTTCAGTTCCCAGTCATCATAATCCGGCGCACGTCCGTCGTGGGGCTTTCCGCTTTTCAGCTTGCCTCCGATCTGCATCAGAAATACGGTGGGGTGCTCCCTGGTATACGCATCCTCCCGCTCCTTGGGCGTCTTATCGGGATAAAGATCTTCCAATCTCTGAGAAGTGATAAAACTGATGTGCCGCTCTTTGCGCGGTCGTACTTCCAGCTGGGGGAAGATGGCACGAAGCGTGTCTTCCGTATCGCAGATCGCATCGACGATAGCGGTTACGGTCTCTTTCAGGTACGTCAATGTGCGATCCTCTTTTCGAATCACTTTCTCCCAGTCCCACTGATCCACATAGACCGAATGCAGATTGTCCAACTCTTCGTCTCGACGAATCGCATTCATGTCGGTATACAGACCTTTTCCCACATGAAAGTCGTAGTCGTGCAGTGCCTGGCGTTTCCATTTGGCCAGGGAATGAACGACCTGGGCTTCGGCATCGATATCTTTGATGTCGAACGTGACGGGTCGTTCCACGCCGTTCAGATCGTCGTTGAGTCCGGTGGAGGCTTCCAGGAAGAGCGGAGCGGAAACTCTCTTTAAATTCAAGGCATCACTGAGTTTTTCCTCGAATAGGATGTGGATCATGCCGATGGCTTTCTGTGTGTCGTAGGAACCCAGTGCGGCGCGATAGTTTTCCGGAATGATGACTTTGCTCATGACGATACCTCATTTCTTATGCTCAAACGATAGATTATATTCCCAACGCCTCCAGAGAGGCGATTTTGGCTGCGGTACAGAAAACTTCCATCGCGATCTGCAACTCCTCGACAGGCGGGTAGGAAGGCGCGATGCGCAGGAAGCGATCTTCCGGGTCCCTGTGATACGGATGGGTCGCACCGGGCTCTGTCAGCTGCACGCCGGCTTGTTTGCACAACGCATGAATCCGCTTCGCACAACCGGAATTTCCGATATAAGTGATAAAATAGCCGCCGTCCGGGCGCACCCATTCTCCGGCGCCGCAGCCGTGCAGTTCTTGATCCAGTACGGAAAGCACCCGGTCGAACTTCGGCCGCAGAAGCGCTGCCTGTCGATCCATCATGCGGCGGATTCCGTCCAAATCCTTGAGAAAGCGTACGTGCCGAAGCATGTTCATCTTGTCCCAGCTGATGCTCTGTGCGGCGATCTGATTTTTTGTGAATGCGATGTTTTCTGCAGAAGCGCCGAAAAAGCCCACCCCTGCGCCGGGAAAGGTGATTTTCGAGGTGGAACCGAATAGGTACGCTCGGTTCGGATTTCCCGCCTTTTTGCATTCGTCGAGAATGTTTAATACCGGAACATCTTTGTAGATGTAGTGCATTCCGTAGGCATTATCCCAAAAAATCCTGAAATCCTCCGCTTTTGTTTCCATAGAAGCAAGCGCGCGTACTGTTTCGTCATTGTAGCATCCCCCGTAGGGATTCGTATATTTCGGAACACACCAGATGCCCTTGACCGCTTCGTCCTCTTTCACCAGACGGCGGACCGTTTCCATATCGGGCCCGGTTGTGGAAAGTTCCACCGGAATCATCCCGATCCCCAGGAATTCGCAGATGGTGAAGTGGCGATCATACCCGGGAACCGGGCAAACGAATTTGATTTTTCCGGCCTTTGCCCAGGGTTCTCTGCTGCCGAGCACACCGGTGAGCATGGCACGGGTGATGCAGTCATACATGAAAGTAAGCGAGGAAGATCCCACGACGATGGTTTCTTCGGCGGAGATCCCCAAAAAATCGCCGAAGAGCTTTCTGGCGTCCATGGAGCCGGGCAGTTCGCCGTAATTTCTGCAATCCACACCGAAGGAGTCTCTGCAATCGCTCCGGCTGTCCAGCACATCCAGCATCGGCATGGATAATTCCAGTTGATCCTCTCCGGGCTTTCCCCGGGTCATGTTCAGACGAAGATCCATATTCATGTACTTTTGATATCTTTCCGATTGACGCTTTATTTCACTGTTTCGTTCCACGCGACTCATTTCTTGAAATCTTCTCATGAGAGGGATCCTTTGCTTGCTTCAGTAGGTTTACATTTTCTGTAACGCTGATAATATGAAGGTATTATAAGCTATTGCATCCTTCTTGGCAAGATGATAATATCTCATCTGTACGATGTAAACTTCGCAGATGAGGAACGCCCCAATGAACGAATCCTGGAAAGAGATGACGCGCGAACAGCTGTATCGACTGATCGAAAACTGTTCAAAGAACTGGCTGGCCATGGACGGTGTTTGGTTTCAGTCCATAGAAAGTGAATACGGCCTCGATGAAGCCATGAAGCATGATGAGGCGATCTGGAGACGCTTTACGCGGATCGAAGCAAGGAGAGCGAAAGAATTTTTAGCCCTGCAAGACAGAGCCGGACTGGAAGGACTCAGGAAAGCCTTGAATCTGCGAATGTACGCCAATATGTGCAAGGATTCGGCTGTATGGAAAAACGGCGAGTTGATTTATAGGATATACGACTGCAGAGTCCAGCATGCCAGAACGTCCAAGGGAATGCCCATGCATCCCTGCAAAAGCGTGGGGATCATAGAGTACACCGGATTTGCGCAAGTCATCGACGACAGGATCCGCTGCGAATGTCTGAGTTGCTTTCCCGACGTAACGGAACCGGACTGCAGCTGCAGCTGGCGCTTTACGATGGAGGATGGGCATGAATAAACCTTTGATTCTCGTGATAGACGGCCAGGGCGGGGGACTCGGCAAACAGATCATCGAGGGGATCCGCAAATCGGGATTCCATTGCGCCGTTGTTGCCGTCGGGACCAACAGCATCGCTTCTTCCGCTATGCATAAAGCCGGCGCGGACAACAGCGCAACCGGCGAGAACGCCGTGATCGTAAACAGCCGGCATGCCGATGTGATCATCGGCCCCATCGGCATCGTGATCGCTGATTCTCTGTTCGGAGAAATATCGGAAGCGATGGCGTCCGCCGTAGGGCGGAGCAAAGCGTTGAAGCTTTTGATCCCCATCAATCTGTGCAACAACATCGTGATCGGCGTGCCGGATCTGTCCACGAACGCCATGCTTCGCGGTGTGCTGTCGCAAGTGGAGGAAGCCCTTGACAAACTGAAACAAATCGGTTAATTTAGTCTTCAATGATACCACGAAGGTATTGCGAATTCCGGAAAGGGTTCCGTCTTTGTGGTATTTTTATTGTGGAAGGACAAGACATATGCAACAAAAACAATCGATTTCGAACATGATTCTGGCCGGCTTGTTTCTGGCACTGGGACTTCTTCTTCCGTTCCTGACAGGACAGATCCAGCAGTTCGGGAATATGATACTTCCGATGCATATTCCCGTACTGTTATGCGGCTTTGTTTGCGGTCCCCTTTGGGGCCTGGCGGTGGGCTTTACGACGCCGCTTCTTCGCAGCATCCTGTTTACCATGCCGCCTTTGTTTCCGATGGCTGCGGCTATGGCATTCGAACTGGCCGCCTACGGGTTGTTGAGCGGAGCATTGAGCAAGCTGTTTGCGAAGGAGAAGAAGGGCCTCTATGCGGTCCTGATCATTGCAATGCTGGGCGGCAGAGTTGTTTGGGGAATGGCGGCCAGGATTTTTTACGGTATGGCGGGCATTCCTTTCGGATGGAAAGTGTTTCTGGCCGGAGGCTTTTTGAACGCCTGGCCCGGGATCCTTGTGCAACTGATCCTGATTCCGCCCCTGGTCCTGGCGATCCGCCGAATTACTGCGTCAAATCGCTGAGTTCGAAGGTCAATGCTTTGCGCAGCTCATCCAGGGTTATTTCCGCCTGGAGGCCGATTTTCCCCGCACTGATGATGATCGTATCCAGAACGTTCGCAGAGACATCGATGAATGTAGGAAACGATTTTTTCATGGCCAGCGGGCTGCAACCGCCGTGCACATACCCTGTGAGAGGGAACAGTGTCTTCGAAGGCACCATAGCGACGGATTTTTCTCCGGATGCAGCAGCAGCTTTTTTCAGATCCAGCTCCATCGGGCCCGGGATGATAAATACGTAGTATTGACCGCTGCGTCCTGCGGTCACCAGGGTTTTAAAAATTTGGCCGGGTGCCCGGCCCAGAGCTTTCGCAACATCCACTGCGGAAATGGCGGTTCCGCTTTCATAGGAGTGGGGGATATAGGCGGCACCGTGCTGTTCAAGAAGCCGCATGGCGTTGGTTTTATGCATCGCATACTCCTTTTGTCCGGATCGATCACACGCGTTATATGGTTGTATTATACAGAAAAAGTGCCCGGAAAGGGGCACTTTTTGGCACGCCAGAGAGGATTCGAACCTCCAACCTACTGATTCGTAGTCAGGCACTCTATCCGTTGAGCTACTGGCGCATGTCGGTCAATGCAAAAAACACTATACATGAAACGGGGCGAAATGTAAAGATGCTAATTTTCTTTTCTGTCTGCGAAAATGCAGGTGAAGCCGGTTGAACGTCCTCTTCTATCAAGTTTCTGTTGCACACAGGCTCATTGGAGAACAGCGTTCCGGAAGAATTTCTGAAAATGATTCAAATCGCAACGATTGTTTGATGTTTCTACCCGTAGGCCGAAATGATTGTTCCTTATACATTTTACGGCTTGAATATGAACGGTTTTCCGTCCTGTCGGCATCGCGGGCGTTCAAGTATGCTATAATCGTTGCATCAGTCCTGTCGCAGTCCAACGTGCAGCAGCCTGAAATTCGTTTGATGAGGACAGTGAATGCCACGCAAGAAAGACAAGAGCGCAGAGCAGAAATATATCTATTTGGTTTTTTCCAGCACGCCGTCGCGTTTCGGACGCATGATCCGCTTTGCATCCGGAGCGCGGTTCAATCACGTGTCTCTTGCTTTTGACGAAAGCCTCCGCAAGCTTTATTCTTTCGGGCGTCGCAAAAACAACATTCCGATCAATGCAGGGTTGGTTCAGGAATATCCGGAACGGTTTTCTCTCAGAAAAGTGGATTATGTAGGCGTTAAGATCTATCGAATCCCCGTGACTCCCGAACAATACCGTTTGGGGAAGCTCCGCATCCGGCAGATCCTGAATGACGAAAAATATTTATATAATTTGTACTCCGTGCTCTTTTATCCGATTTTTAAAGGATTCTATACGTATAAGGCATATACTTGCGTTGAGTTTGTGATCCACATGATGCGCTTTATGAAAATATATGTGCCTACGGTAAAACCTTCCTATAAATACCTCCCGGACGAATTGGAATCCATTCTGGAATCCCCCGGTTATTTCGAAGGAAATCTCCTCGAATATGCCTTTGAGAACAGTATTTCCTGTGGCGATTTTTTTGATCCGATGGTCACGTATCGAGAACAATTCTATGCCACGGGAATCAGCGTTGTGATCCTCTCTAAACTGGTGTACCGCAAGGTGCGGCACAGCCATCGTCTTTCCAAGATTTACTCCTTGATTATGTTTCCCTAATATGATAAGACAGTAATGTCAGCCGGATTTTATCGGAGGAATGATTACTGTGTTTATGCTGGGTACTTATGCTTTTGCCGCTTCCTTAATTTTAGCAGGCATCGTTTTTGCATCGTTCCAATGGGCAAAAAAAAAGATGAAGAACGATGTTCGCCCGATCGTGATCGGAGCGGTGACGTTTTTCGTCTTTGCATTGCTGTTCGAAAATGTGTTCCAGCAGCTCATAATGACAGTTGTACCGGATTGGCGCGAACGGATCACAAGCAGTCTTTTTTTATATGTTTTGTATGGGTGCGTGATGGCCGGCTTCTTCGAGGAGAGTGGACGGTACTATGCATTTACCCAAGTCATTCCCGTTTATCAAAGTCCTGAAAGTTCTTTGAGCTACGGCGTGGGTCACGGGGGAATCGAATTGGTTCTGAGTGGGATCCTGGCGCTGCTGGTCTTCACTCCGGAATCCTTCACCGCATCGGACAGCCTGTTCTGGATATTCGAGCGTTCTGTGGCGCTTCTGGGGCATATTGCACTTTCCGTCATTGTTTTCTACGGTGTCCGACAGCATAAAAAACGATATTTATTGATCGCATTCCTTCTTCACGTAATCGCGGACATCCCGATAGGCATCTATAAGTACGGAGCCATCACGCTTCGCACTTGCGATACTCTGTTCGCCGCGTCGATCGTGCTTTGCGTTCTCGTGGCTCATTGGTGTTTCCGCCACCTGGATACACAAGAATATCCCATGGACTTGCAGAAAGGAAAACACGGCAATGGACCACCGAACAACCGGATCTTCAGCGGGCAGAATTGATACATTTTCTATCGTAACCAGTATCGTTCTGCTTGGATTTTTAGCCGCCGCAACGATACTCATGCCGGTGAGCACCACGAACACACTGATCGATATGCGCAATAGCGTCGTGGACGGACTCGGGTTTTATTTCCTCTTGCTGGTCTTTGCCTGTGTGATATTCAACGCCTATATGGCGTTTTCCAAGTACGGAGCGATCCGCATGGGCTATGAAGAGCCGGAGTACACCATCTTTGCCTGGATCTCCATGATCTTTTCGGCAGCCATCGGCTACAGCATACTGTATTGGTCGGCGATAGAATGGATCTATTATATTCAGGCCCCGCCTTTCGGAATGGATCCGTTGAGCGCCGATGCTGCGGAGATTGCCGTGGCGTACAGCTTTTTCCACTGGGGCATACCGGCCTGGAGCCTCACTTCGGTGGGTGTCATTCCGTTGGCGTATCGGTATTATCTGCGCAGAAAGCCCGGATTGACCCTGCAGGCGATCTGCGAGGGGTGGCTTGGCGACAGAATGAACGGACGATCGGGAAAGATCCTCAATGTCCTGTTCATATTCAGCATCCTGGGTGGTCTGACGATTTCTTACGGGACAGGCGTTCCGATGCTTGCGAACAATTTAGCCAATGTATTGGGAACATCAGAGAGCTTCGGTGTGCATGCGGGAATGATCGGGATCATCACGGCTGCCTTCGGATTTTCGACCTTTGTCGGTTTAAAGAGAGGATTGCAGCTTGTGGCAAAAGGCGCAACGATCGCCAGCCTGATTCTGTGCGGGTGGTTTCTTGTATCGGTCTGTCCGGGCTTCATTTTGGATAACTTCGTGCAGTCTCTCGGAATCGTGACAGACCGGTTTATCCCAATGAGCACGTCGTTGGATCCCATTCGCAATGAAGGCTTTCCGCAAGCTTGGACCTGTTTTTATTTTGCATGGTGGATCACGCTTTCTCCCTGGATGTGGATCTTTGTGGCAAAGATCTCAAGAGGGCGGAGCATCCGCTCCGTTGTAGCGACTGTCACGATGGCCGGGACTGTAGGATCGATGCTTTTTTTCGGGACGATATCGTCCTACGGACTGAACCGGTATCTGACCGGGGCGCTCAATGCCGTGGAGATCATGAATGAGAAAGGCCCGAATCAGGTGATTTCGGAAGTCGTTTTGTCCCTTCCGCTGGGGAAAGTGGTTTTGCTTCTCTGGATCCTCACCGCATTTTCCAGAATGGTCACCACGATGGACTCGGCGGCTTATTCCCTGGGAGCTTCCTCCACCTACGATCTGCGCGCGGAAGAGGACCCCGTTCGTTATCTGCGTCTGTTCTGGGCGGTGATGTTGTCGGTTTGTCCACTCTGCCTTATGTATGCGGGCCAGTTTATGGACGGTGGCGTTCCGCTGGCCGGACTGCAGGCCATTCTGGTGATCTTGGCGATCCCGATTTCGGTGACGATGATCGCAGCCATGCATTCGTCGCTGAAATGGGTTAGGACGGATTATAAGAACTGGAGCAGGCAGGAAATCGAAGCAGAATTCAACCAGCTGAAAGGAGCAGACAATGAAACCGTATCTTACATTGGAGTGGAATGATACAAAGACAGAAGCCAAAGGATGGCTCTGCATCCACAATCTTGTCAAAGGCGCGGCAGGCGGAGGGATCCGCATGCATCCCACCGTTACGAGACAGGAGGTGGAACGGCTCGCACTTGGCATGGCCTATAAATATAAGGCGATCGAATCCGAAACGACCGGCGGCTGCAAGGGCGGAATTGTTTACGACAGTCACATGCCAGATGCCTACGACGTTTTAAAGCGATACATTACAGCCATGCGTCCCTACGTGGATCTGGGACTGGGAATCGGAAGCGACCTGGGAACCAGCTACGACGATGTGTTGAACATCTTCGCGGAACTGGGCATGGGCTATCCTCAGACACTTTCTCAAGCAGCGATGCCGGAATTCAGGAAAGGACAGCAGGCGGTTCTGGATTTTCAAAATCAACGGATCGACGGGTTTCTCGTGAACGATGTGGTGACCGGGTACGGTGTTGCATTTGCCGCAGACGAAGCGTGGGCGTTCATCAATGATACATCTGCTCGGAAAGGCAGCGTGATCATTCAGGGATTCGGTTGCGTCGGAGCCAGCTGTGCCGCAAAAATGGATGATATGGGGTACCGTGTCGTGGGGATCGCGGATGCGAAACAATTTGTGTACCGGAAAGACGGGCTGGATGTAAAGAAGCTGATTTCTTCGAAAGATAAATACGGTGTCATGGACTTGGATCGGATCGAACACCAGTACGAAGTAATGGATAACAGCAAATGGTTGGAATATCCCTGCGATATTTTGATCCCGGCAGCTCTGGAAGATGTCATCAACGAAACGACCGGACACCGGGTGAAGGCCGGGCTTGTGGTGGAAGGAGCGAATATACCCACGAATGCGGCAGGAGATAAGATCCTGATCGAAAAAAAAGTGGATGTGGTGCCGGACTTCATTGCCAATATGGGCGCAATTCGATTTTTTGACCAGGTCGGATTTTCGCTGATCGATTTTACGACGGATGCTGTGATCGGGGACATCGACCGGATCGCAAGAAAGAATGTACGGATGATCTTTGCGGAAAATCGGAGAACCGGAGAATACCAGCGAGACATTGCAAAGCGTCTCTTTGCTCCGACCGTACAGGACGAGCCGGACTTCGACGGAAAGTACAGATGAGAACGTACGGAAGGAGACATAAGATGTGCGGGAAAAGCCGAAAGAACTTGTGTAAACTGCTGTTGATCGGGTTGTTGATCACACTGTGCGGCAGACCGGATAAATCTGCCGGCCAAAGAAAACAGCGCCGTGCCCACAGCGGCGCTTTCGGGGAAAAAGGTTCTTTCCATTCAGACGGGTGGGGCTATTCCGATTGGGAAAACATGTGAGTTCAGTAATTGTGATAGCCTAGATTATACGATACGAGACTCTTGACTGAGATCAGCTCGGAGACGATCTGTTTGCGCTCATCATCGGTGATAAACGGTGTCAGCACGATACTCATACCGGCAACGACTTTCTTCGTGTGGTCTTTAACGCCGACCCCGAGGCAGCTTACGTTTTCCATGAATTCGTTGTCTTCGAAGGAATAACCGTTCTGTTGAAGTTCACGCAAGTGATGAAACAGAGCGGTTTTGTCTGTAATGGTATTCTTCGTCAGCGGAAGCAAATTGATTTGATCCAAGACGGAGCGAAGTTCCTCATCCTCCATTTCGCACAAAAATGCTTTCCCCAGACTGCTGGCATAGGCAGGAAAATTGACGTTGGACGGAAAGAACAGATAGGAGGTTCCGGGCGCGCTGCCGGGGCTGTGAGTAGACAGAACGATCACCCTGTCCGGTGCTTTGAATACCCCGACATTCACTTGAAGGTTCCATTTTTTCGAGAGCTGTACGGCCTGGGCATCCATCATTTGAACGAAAGGATATTTTCTTCGATACCCCAAACCGATCTCAACCGGCCTCAGTCCGATGCTGTAAAATCCGGTCGTCGGATCCTTCTCCAGATAATCCCGGGCCACGAATGTATTGAGCGTGGCGTAGAGTGTGGTTCTGTTGACATTCAGGATCTTTCCCAGCTCAGCGACGCTCATGGGCCTTCCGGCTTGTTCCAGAACGTCGATGAGTTCCAGGGCACGGTCCAGGGATTTCAGGGTGGTGATGGAATGGTTTTCCATGGCATCTTTCTCCTAAAAGGTCTTGACATCTGTCCGAATAGATACGATACTATATGACATAGTGTCATTATAGATAACAACACTGCATTTCGCAACATTTTTTTCAGAAATTGTCAGAACAGTTTCTGGATCGGTGTAAAGGAGGACGAATTTGAAAAAGCTTGTGATTTACAAAA
>Ga0265294_10002203_pt1 | contig 25764 bp, 24 predicted proteins | sample MunlanPumphouse3_FD_192504 | JGI IMG/M metagenome (GOLD analysis project Ga0265294, IMG submission 192504) | Groundwater microbial communities from a municipal landfill in Southern Ontario, Canada - Pumphouse #3 | ecosystem: Environmental > Aquatic > Deep subsurface > Groundwater | place... | reverse complement strand
AAAATATGAATAAACTCTTTCTTGGTAAAGGTTAAAAACTCTTTCATAATCTAATCGTCTGTTCTTTTAGCGTTTCTTGCAAGCTGGTAAAATATGTCGTCAATAGAATTGGATGAGAACTTTTCTTTAAGCGCTTTAGGGGTCTCTAAGGCTTCAATTCTGCCGTCAACCATTATCGATACCCTGTCGCAATACTCTACCTCGTCCATATAGTGTGTGGTAACAAAAACTGTTATCCCTTTATCTGCTGTCTTATAAATTAGTTCCCAAAACTGCCTTCTTACAACTGGGTCAACTCCTCCTGTTGGTTCGTCAAGAAAGACAACCTTAGGATTATGAAAAATAGCAACCGAGAAAGCAAGTTTTTGTTTCCATCCCAAAGGCAAGGCACTTACTAAGGTCTGTTTTTCATCTTGGAACCCCAGTTCTTCAAGTAGGATATCGGTCTTTAGGGCTATGTCTTTCTTCTTCATTCCATATATGCCTGCAAATAGATTAATGTTTTCCCATACCTTTAAATCCTCGTAAAGAGAGAACCTCTGGCTCATATAACCAATATTTGCCTTAATCTTTTCCGATTGGTGTCTTATGTCAAATCCAGCAACTTTTGCATTTCCAGCACTTGGTATGCTTAATCCACATAACATTCTAATAACAGTTGTTTTCCCTGCACCATTAGCTCCTAAGAAACCAAATATCTCTCCCTTTTTCACCTCAAATGAGATATCATCTACCGCAGTAAAATGCCCAAATTTCTTAGTCAGATTATTAACCACAATTACGTTTTCCATACAAATCCTCTTATTATAAGCTTATCATTTTAAATTCACCCACCAAGCAGAAAACACTTGGCTTTCATTCTTTAGATCCACAATCTCACCAATCATAGGTGTGATTAGTTTTATATTATTTTCTCTGCTTATTTCACTTAGCTTTTCTATTGGTTCTTTCCAAGGGTGGTCGGCAAGTGCAAATTTAGCCCAGTGAATAGGCAGAACTCTTGTTGCATTTAGGTCTTTTGACTCCAAAGCAACCTGACTTGGCAGAGAGTGAATAAACTTCCATTTCTCGTTATACTGTCCTGTTTCCAAAAAAGCCAAATCTATTTTCCCAAACCTCTTACCTATTTCTGCAAAGTGATTATCATAGCCACCATCTCCACTCAAAAATAAGTTCATTGTAGGAGTTTGAAGAACATAAGAAAGCCATAGAGTTGAATTTCTTTTTAGGCTTCTGCCTGAGAAATGTCTTGAAGGAGTTGCATTAATAACAAAGCCTTCACTTAGCTTTTGGCTCTCATTCCAATCCATTTCTATTATCTTTTCTGCTGGGTAGCCCCATCTTTCTAAGTGAGCCCCAACTCCAAGACCACAAATAACTAAGCTTACTTTATCTCTTAGTTTCTTTATTGTTTTATAATCTAAGTGGTCGTAGTGGTCGTGAGTTATTAATAGGTAGTCAATCTCTGGCATATCATCAGCAGAGTATATGTTTGTTCCCTCAAAAGAGGATATCATAATAGGGATGGGTGATGCGTGCTTAGAGAATACAGGGTCAACCAAAAAGTTCTTTCCGTCAATTTGTATATAATATGAGGAGTGACCAAACCAAACGCTAATATCTCTATCCTTAGCAATTGCTTTCAAATCTGTTTTAATGGCAGGAATGATATCAGTTGGTCTTAGTCCGTGTTTCGTTTCGTTAAACTTCCTTGCCATCATCTTTCTCATCCCCTTATTATCAACCATCATATTAGTTTGGCTTAGGTTATGGAATTGACCATCTCTATAGTTTGGCGATTTCTCCATCCTTTCTAACCTCTTTCCTGATGCAACCTGTCCAAATAAAGGCAGCTGCAAATACAAAACAGGAGTTAGTAATATTATAGTAATTATAATTATTGTAGTTATCATAATCTTCTTTAATCTTTTCTTAATTCTCACAATATCTTTTAGTTAGTTTTATTTCTTTTTTAATTTCATCCATTCCAACTGGACAACTTCATCCATTACCACTGGAAGACTTTGTCCATTTGTAATGGGAGACTTTGGGTTTTTATTTTAATAGTAGGATAAAATAATCTTCTATTGTTGGGGTTATTTCTTTGTAGTTATTGGGCAGGGTTTCGTCTTTAAGGGTTATATGGCATGAGTCGCCAAAGGAATAGCAGGAATAAACATTTTCATTATCCCTTAGTTCTTTTAGTAGCTTAGGCATATTGTCACCCTCAACAGAGTAGAGTTTCTTTGGGAATTTCTTTATCAGGTTTTCTGGGGTATCTATATCTAAGAACTCTCCATTATTGATTAGGGCTATCCTATCACAAAGTACGGCTTCGTCCATATATGGGGTTGAAACAATAATGGTTATTCCTTGGGCTTGTAGGTTTTTAAGCATTTGCCAAAACTCCTTCCTACTTACTGGGTCAACGCCCGTGGTTGGTTCGTCTAAGTATAGGATTTGAGGTTTGTGAATTAGTGCACAGGATAGGGCTAATTTCTGTTTCATTCCTCCTGATAATGCTCCTGCCTTTCTCTTCTTAAAAGGTTCTATATGGCTGTAAATATCCTTTATTAAGTCGTAGTTGTCTTTGACTGTTGTGTGGAATACGCTTGCAAAGAACTCAAGGTTTTCCTCTACGCTTAGGTCGTGATATAGCGAGAACCTGCCTGGCATATATCCAAATATCTCTCTTATCTTCTTATAATCCTTTACTATGTCTAAGTCGCCTATCTTAATCTCTCCACTGTTTGGTAGAAGTAGGGTTGTTAGTATTCTGAAAAGGGTTGTCTTGCCTGCTCCATCGGGTCCTATTATTCCAAATATCTCTCCCTTATCCACTTCAAAGCTTATATTCTTTAAGGCAGGTTTCTTATTATAGGACTTCGATATATTGTTTATAGTTAATGCTTTCATAGTTTTACATCGGCATACATACCTATTTTCAAATAACCATCGTTTTCAACCATTACCTTAACGGCATAGACCAAATTATCTCTATCATCCTTAACTTGTATTGACTTTGGAGTAAATTCTGCCTTAGAACTTATCCATGATATCTTTCCCTTATATTCTTTTCTTTCTTTGCCGAAGTCTGCAAACACTTTTATCTCTTGGTTGAGTTTAACTTGGGTAATTTGCGAAGAGGTGATATAAATCCTTAGTATCATATTATCGGTGTCTGATATCTTAAAGAGAGGTCTGCCTGCTCCTGCAATTTCTCCTTGTTCGGTATATTTCAAAAGCACCCTTCCTTTTATTGGGCTCTTTATCTTGCATTTCTCCAACTGGTCGTTGATTTGCAAGACCTGTACTCTAAATGATGCCTCCTCTGAACTTATTGATTTATTCCCTTTCTCAAAAGAAGAAACTTGTGCTGATAACTGCTTTTCAGCTACTGTTATATTAGAGTTTATATCGTCTAACTGTTTTTGGTTTGCAGCGTTTTTCTTCAAAAGAGTTTCTATCCTTTGTTTCTCAACCTTCATCTTTGTTATCTGCTCTTGTAGTCCTGCAATTTGCTTATTAACATCTATTGCTCTGCCACCTATTGCTTCTATTGAATAGAGTAGTTGTTGGCGTTTCAAATAGAGTTGCAAGGTGTCTATAAGTCCATACTCTTGACCTAATTCAAGCTCTTGTCCTTCTTCAATATTAAGTGAAAGTATTTTTCCATTAGCCTCCGAAGACACTATTATTTCCTTTGCTTCAAATACTCCTGAAGCGTCATAGTCCTTTTCGCCATTACCACAAGAGGCAAAGAACAAAAGTATTGGTAATAAAAATAATTTGTTTTTCATTTTCTCTAATTTATTATTGTAGTGTATTTATAAATCGACATTGATAACTGTGTTTTATGAAGTATCATATTTTGGTTTGCCATATCATAAGCGTTGACATCCTTAATATAATCGCTTGTGCTTATTGTTCCGTTTTCCATCTTATACTCAGATGAGTTCTTAATTTTCTCTCTAAGCATTATTATTTGTTTATCCGACAAGACAAGCTTATCTAACCTTTGTATTTCCGTTTTCTGGCTCTCTTGTTGTAGGGTTGTGTTAAGTAGGAATGCCCCTTTATTAGAATTAATCAACTCTTTGTTTGACTCTATTATCCTCTTGCTGTCTTTTTTGGTATAGAAGCTGCCTATATTCCAACTCATCCTAAGACCAACGACTGCAAAGAAATCAGCATATTCTTGAAACATATTAAGGGCTGGCTTCCCATATCCTCCTTGTGCAAAGAAGCCTAAGTGAGGGTAGGATTGAACATTAAGCATCTTTGATTTAATATCTAAAAGCTTAACCTGAGATTCAAAAGCCATTAGCTCTGGTCTCCTAATTTCATCATTGAGATTGCCTGCAATAAGATTAGGCTCTAAAAACTCAGTATCAGCTTTCAAATTCTCCCCAATCATTAGTGACAATATCCTAATATAAGATTTCTCCATAAGTTCAATCTCAGCTATTCTTTGACTAAGGTTTAGCTGCTCAACTCTTATTAGGTCAAGGTCTGATTCGTTTGCTAAGCCACTTTCCATAAAGGCTGATATCTGACTGAAGTTTCTCTCTAATTCCTTCTCCATTAATAGGGCTTGTGATTTCTGCTCCTTGATGCTAAGTATTCCGAAATAGAGGTTTGCAACTCTGTCTTTTAGGGTATAAAGCTCGACTTCAAGACTGGCTTTTTGGGTCTCGAGCTCTGCTTTAATTTCTTTTTTCTTAGTCTGAGTTGCTCCCCCATCCCAAATCATCTGATTAAGTTCTAAGACTGCCTGATATTGATCCTTCGACATCTTTGGCATATCAATCTCTATGGCAAAAGGAAGCACTATGTCGATAGCTGTAACATCGGACTGATAGCTTGCCTTTGCTGATAGGTTTAGCTGAGGGAAGTAGTTCTTGTTTGCATTAGAAATTGAATAGCTTGCAGTCTTTTCCAAAATGCCTGTGTTTCTGAATGTTGGATAGTTCTCCTTGGCTTTCTCTTGGCAGAACTCTATTGAGACTTGCGAGAATGTCATTGTTGAAACAACGGAGAACAATAAAAATAAAAATATCTTTTTCATTATATATATGATTTTATTTATTTGAGTCCTTAATTGGTCTAATACTGTTTAATATTGTTATTACTATCTCTTGCTTCCTGCCTTCAAACATTTCTTTAGTTGTTTGTTCATCTAAGCCCAAAAGGTGTTCGGTAATTGGGAGAATAAGGAAGGTGAAGATATTTAGAGATGTTATATTTATCATTAGGTCAAAGGCTGAAATTTCTCTAACCCTTCCTGCCTTATATTCTTCTTGCAGTTCCTTCTCCAGATTACCAAGTACATAAGGAACATTGTTTTTAAACGTCTCTCTGATTAATTCTATTGTTATTGGGTTATTCTTCACCTCGTTCAAAACAAAGATTGGCAGCTTAGGGTTTTGAGCTAAGGCATCGAAATGCGATTCAATCCTAAGTCGAAGTTTGTCTTCAAAACATAATCCCTCATAGTCATCAACTTCAAAAAGAGAAATCAAAAACCTTAACTTATTCTCAAAAACCTTTTGGAACAAATTAGCCTTAGTCCTATAATAATAGTGGATTAAGGCTTGGTTACAACCAACTTTTGCAGCAATTTCAGTTGTCGAAACACCAGTAAATCCCCTCTCAATAAACAATTCCTCTGCAACATTAAGGATAGATAATTCCATCGAATCCTTTTCCTCTTTTGCACCTTTTACATCTTTAAGTTTTGCCATCTTATAATAGTTTCACTGAATAATTTTATTAATAGGTTTGTTTAATAAGTCTATTAACATATCTGCAAAACTACATCATTTTTCCGAACTACCAAATAAAAAGAGAAAATAAATGAAATAAAATATCCCTTCCCTAATATTAAAGCACCTCAAATCCTTTCAGCGTATTAATTTTTTAAAGTGGCGTTTCAGTAAATTATTACAGCGTTTCATTTTACTATCTCTTCATCTGCTTTTAGAGAACAAAAAAGCACCTATCTCGTTTTGAAATAGGTGCTTCTTAAAATTAAAATAGTTTTCTGTTATTCAAAAGATAGAATTGCTGTTTTAATAATTTCTATCGCTTCTCTTAACTCTGCTTCTGTTATTACTAATGGTGGAGCAAAACGAATAATATGTCCGTGAGTTGGTTTTGCAAGCAAGCCCATATCACGCATCTTCATACATACATCCCATGCTTCTTTTCCGTTCTTTGGACGAATAACTACTGCATTTAATAGTCCTTTTCCTCGAACAAGCTCAATCATTTCTGATTTCACATTGCCTAATTCTTCACGGAATATCTTGCCTAAGTATTCTGATTTCTCTGCTAATTTCTCTTCTTTAACAACTTCAAGTGCTGCAACTGCAACCTTGCCTGCTAAACAGAAACCACCAAAGGTTGAACCATGTTCGCCTGGCCCTATGGTTAGCATTATTTCATCATCTGCAAGAACTGCCGAAACTGGAATAATACCTCCTGAGAGTGCTTTTCCTAAGATAACGATATCTGGACGTATTCCTTCATGGTCACAAGCAAGCAGTTTACCTGTTCTTGCGATTCCTGTTTGAACTTCGTCAGCAATGAATAATACATTGTGTTTCTTACATAAATCGAAGCAAGTCTTTAAGTATCCTTCGTCTGGAAGAAAGACACCTGCCTCTCCTTGAATTGGTTCTAAAAGAAAACCTGCTACCTTATCTCCATGTTCTTCTAATACTTTTTCTAAGGCTTTGGTATCATTATAAGGTATTTGAATAAAACCTGGTGTGAATGGTCCGAATTGTCCGTATGAATCTGGGTCACTTGACATAGAAATGATAGAGATTGTTCTACCGTGGAAGTTTCCTTCACAACAAATGATTATTGCTTCATTATCTGGAATTCCCTTAACCTTATATCCCCAACGACGAGTAAGCTTAAGAGCTGTTTCATCAGCCTCAGCACCTGTGTTCATTGGGAGTACTTTGTCGTATCCAAAGTATTCGGTTATGTACTTTTCATAAGGACCTAAGCAGTCATTATAAAATGCTCTTGAAGTAAGTGTAAGGGTTTGTGCTTGATCACAAAGAGCTTTCACAATTTTTGGGTGACAATGTCCTTGGTTAACTGCTGAGTATGCTGATAAGAAATCAAAGTATTTCTTTCCTTCAACATCCCATACAAAAGCGCCTTCTCCTTTTGCCAAAACAACAGGGAGGGGGTGATAGTTGTGAGCTCCGTAACGATGCTCTAACTCGATAAATTCTTCTGATTTAGTCATAGACAATAAGTTTTAAATGATGAGTGCAAATATAAACTTATTTGTTTTATCTCCAAATTTTACAGGTGATTATTTTCGACCTATATTTCTAAAGGATTTAAAGAATATGTTCAAATCTGTTTGCCAGCCGTAGTTTCGTGCATATAACAAATCTAAACGATGTAAGGTGTTTGGTTCAAAGGCTTTGTTCAATAGCGAATCTTTTGTGCAAAGAACACCTTTCTTGATTTTAGGGAGTATCTTATCGTATTTTAGGTCTTGATTGGAGTATCCGACCCATGTTCTTTGAGAAAAGAGTACTAAAAACGCATTTCTCCATAGTCCAAATGGTTGTTTTAGAAAGAGAAACACTATTGGAGAGAAAATTAAGACAAGTAATGAGAGGGATATATCTAATAATCTTTTTTCTCTCTTGCTATCTTCACTTGAAATTGAATTAACAGAAACAACATAGAGGTCGGTTGGGGTATTGATTGTGTTGCTTCCGATTATAAAGTCGGTTTCTGGGGGTGCGATAATAAAGTGTACATTTGAACTTTGTAGCTCTGCCATCATACTTATTATGGTTTGTTGGCTAAGAGTCTTTGCACAAAATATTAGTTCGTTGATTTTATATATCTTAATAATCTCTTTAATCTGTGAGCTGTTGCCTATGAAGTTTGGATTAGAGTTTTCAGTTTCTTTTTCGTCTACAAGACCAATAAATTCTGCTTGTGCGTCTGTTGTTCTTAGAAGTTGGGCAACCCTAACGGCTTCTTTATCATCACCTATTATTGCATAGCGTTTGGTTTGACTTGTTTTCAAAGTCCATGAGCCTGTTGAGAGGTAGGCAGAAACAAACCTTATGATTATTATGACAAATAAAGAAACTACGGCACCAAGTAAGACTAAGGCTCTTGAATATCTTAGGTAGTCTGGAAGCAAAGAATAGAAGACAAGTATTGTTATCATCCCGAAGAAAAGTCCTGAAATTATCTTGGGTATTCTGACGGGTTTGGAATATCCTCCAGAGAGATAGATGGAGAAAAGCCAAATGAAAATATAGATAGGGACGACAAGTTGAATATATTGTGAGGGGTAGTAGGTTGGGTCATTCCAAATATTATTACTCCACCAAGAAACAAGTAAAAAGTATGATAGGTAAACAAATAAAAAGTCTAAGACAGGCAAAAACAAGTTCTTAAATATCCTTGTTAAGAAAGACATCGTAGCTCTAAGCCATATTGCTATTTTAATAAACTTTGTGAAAAGATTAGTTTGCTTGGTTGATAAATGCTTTTGAGCAAAGATTGCCATTGCATTATAGAAGGTATAGACATAGTTTATTGATGCTTTCTTTGTGCTTTCTCCCTTATAGTGAATTATTCTTGCTTCTGGGAAATAGTAGTTCTTATAGCCTCCTTTTGTAATCCTGTATGATAGGTCAATATCCTCCCCATACATAAAATAGTCTTCGTCTAAGATTCCAACCATATCTAAGCACTCTTTCTTAAGTAGCATAAAAGCTCCTGCCAAAACATCTACTTCATTAGTCTGATCGTCTGGGAGATGTCCCATATAGTATCCTGCATAGCGTTTGGAGGTTGGGAAAAGATTAGTTAGTCCACTCATCTTGCAGAAAGAAACCCAAGGACTTGGAAATCCTCTCTTGCTTTCTGGCAGATACTTTCCTCTTCCGTCAATCATCTTTACGCCCAAACCTCCACAATCGGGGTGAGAGTCCATAAAGTCGATACATTTCTCAAAAGTATCTTCCTCAACAACTGTGTCTGGATTAAGAAGTAGTATATACTCTCCTTTTGCTATTCTAATTGCTTGATTGTTTGCTTTCGAGAAACCAACATTGTCTTTATTGGCTATTAGAATTACTTCAGGGAACTTTTCTTTTAGCATTATATTAGAATCGTCCACAGAGTTATTGTCAACAACAAATACTTCTACGTCAATATTCTTGCAAGCATTCCTAACTGAATACAAGCAATGTTCTAAAAAATAAGCTACATTATAATTAACAATTATAATAGAAAATTTCATCAATCAATAATTTAGTTTTGCAAAGATAGTATTAAAAACGAAGTAATAAAGCTTTTATTTTGTACATTTGCAACTTATTATATAAATAACTATACTTTGAAAATGAAGAAAAGCCTGCCTTTTTACTTTATTGTCATTTCCATATTTTTATTAATGATTAGTCCTTTTCTTTTCGCAAGAGGAATGTTTGTGGACGGAATTGTTTACGCTAACTTTTCAAAAAACTTCGCTATAGGCCAAGGGTCGTTTCTTCATCCTTTCTATTCTCTAACCTATCTTACTGACTTTAACTCTCATCCTCCAATGTTTTTCTTCCTCCAAGGCTTGTTTTTTAAAGTCTTTGGAACAAGTTTTCTGATTGAAAGGTTTTATTCTGTCTTATCTATTGTTCTAGCAGGCATAATAACAATTAAGATTTACAAGATATTAGACTTAAAAACAAAGTTCTTACCAATATTCTTTCTGGTTTTAATTCCTCTAATAACCTGGAGTGCTACAAATAATATAATAGAAAATACCCTAATAATCTTCACATCTCTTTCTGCACTATTCTATCTTTATTCACTAAAAAGCAAGAGATTAATCTTTCTATTCTTAGCAGGCATTTCACTTGCTATAGGTTTTAGCATTAAAGGTTTTGTTGCATTCTTCCCACTATCCCTTCCTTTTATTTACTGGCTTGTTATAAGAAAGACAAAGTTTAAGAGAATGTTTTTGGACACAATCTTAATAATACTATTCTCAATATCACCAATAATAATTTCAATATATTCCTCCGCTGATATTATGGATTACTTTCTTAATTATTTCAACACACAGATAATAGGAAGTATAGAGAATGAAGTTACAGTAAGTTCTCGTTTCTATATAGTATGGATATTTCTACGAGAATTACTTATACCAATTATCATTATAGGCTTACTTGCACTTGTGATAAGGTTTAGGAAAAAGACCAGCATATTTAAGAATAAGGAAAATAACAAGAAAGCATTAATGATGTTTCTCTTTTCCCTAACTGCGGTTTTGCCAATAATGATAAGTATGAAACAAAGTGGGTTCTATATTATAACAGCATTTCCTTTTGCTGCAATTGCTTTATCGGCACTGATAGACGAGTATGTAAATGAATTAATATCTAAGATAAATATAAAATCAAAAGGGTTTACTATACTTAAATACCTTTCTGTTTTCTTATTAGTATTCTCCATTTCTCTTTGTTTTGTGTTTATTGGTAAAGATAGTAGAGATAAGAAACTACTATCAGATATGGATATAATTACAAAACATATACCTCAAAACGCAATTATAAGTGTTCCTATTCAAATGGAAGAGGAGTATTACTTATTTGCCTATTATGCGAGGTTTCACAATATATCGATAGATCTAAACTCTGATATTCAAAGGAAATACTTATTAATTAAAAATGACTATGAATATAATTTTGAGGAGATGAACTATAAGAAGGTTGATATAGAAACGCAATCATTTAATTTATATGAGAAAGAAAATTAGATATTTTATTTTGACTTCGTTGCTACTTGTTTCCTTTTCCAGCTTTGGACAAGTTAATGATATGGTATATGAAAATCCGAAAATAGATTCTCTTGAGAACAAAAACCTAAACCTTCATATTGAAAATCTGAACTTCTTTAAGAACAATGAATTCAAATCGAATAAGATTAGGGGTTACACTCTGCCTGGATTTAGATTTAGTCCTAAGCTTTCCTTAGTCTTAGATAAGAAGATATTGATAGAAGCTGGTTTTAGCGTACTTAAATATTGGGGAGCAAACACATATCCTTGCTATTCTTATACTGATATTGCTAATTGGAATGCTAATGATTATCAGAAAGGATTTCACTTCCTGCCTTATTTCCGAGCTCAAGTTAAAATAGCAAAGAACCTTAATTTTGTCTTTGGCAATCTATATATTAACAATAACCACAACCTAATCCTTCCTCTCTATAATCCTGAACTAAACCTTAGCTCTGACCCAGAAACAGGGCTTCAACTATTATTCAATTCTAAGTATTTTAGTTCCGATCTTTGGATTAATTGGCAGAGTTTTATGTTTAAGACTGACACGCATAAAGAGGTCTTTACATTTGGATTTACAAGTAAGACTAATATAATAAATCCAGATAATAAGCTTCAAGTTTATATTCCTATTCAATATGTTGCACAACATAGAGGAGGAGAATTAGATAGCCTTCCTTGTAATTTACTTCAAACATGGAGCAATTATTCAGCTGGCATTGGCTTTAACTATAAGCTAAATAAGGTGGTTGAATATCTTAATCTCGAGCTCTCCTATGCTGGCTTTAAAGAGAATGCAGGCTCTAACAGTCCTTTCAAAAATGGATATGGAGCTTATTCAAAGTTTGGTATTGGAGGGAAAGGTCTTAATTTAGATGTTTCTTACTGGGTTTGTGAAGACTTTATGACCATTCTTGGTGCTCCACAGTTCATAAACATTGCAACATCAACCAAGAATATGGTTTATGATAAGATGCGAGTTATTTATACCCACTTAGATTATGTGTATATGAGCAAGCCTAATTATTCCTTTGGATTAGAGTTTAACGTAATCTACTATCTACCTTTCGTAGGACATAGTTCTGAATTTGGAACAATACATAATCCTGATTATGCAGAATATTCCTTTGGACTCTTTCTAAAACTAAATCCTAAGTTTAAACTTTATCACTTCAAAGATTAGAGAAACTTATTTATGATTTGTAGCACAGCCCTCTCCCATATGCTCACAACTTGGTTTGCAAACAAATAGTCCTTTAAATAAATTATTCATTGGCTCCACTTGTTCTGGTTTAAGAAGAGCTTTTAGGTCTTGGTACTGCTCAATATGCTGACGAAGAAGTATCTTTTGAAATTCTGTTATCTTGTTTTCAAGTTCTGCAATCTTTTCTTGGTTGCTGTTCGATGCAAGATAATCCATTAGTATTTCTTGGCTAACGTGAAGACTGTCAATAGCTCTTAGGGCAATTGCTTGGTGCTGTTTCTTAATTATATCATATTTTGCTGATTGATCTTTGTCTAAATCAAGCTTCTTTGAAACATAGCAATTAGAACTTATGTTTTCTGTCTCTTGTTTTTTCATATTATTGCAAGAGCAACCCCTATTAGTAACCAAAAAGAATATATTAACTATTAGAAGTGCAATAACTACAACTATTAATGCTATAAAATATGATTTTTTCATAATCTATTCTTGGTTTAAAAGTTCAACAGGGTAGAGACTTGATAAGGCTTCAAAATGATAATCTTCAACGAATTTATTATAAGAATTGTTTTCTGCAACTTGAGAAATATCTGACTTAGAATTATAGGTTGAATATATATTGAACCCCATTAATAGGGCTAATGTAATTATACTTAATCGTAGTGCGTTAAGTCCCCAAGTAGGAACAAAACTAATGCTTTGCTGATTACTAATCTTTGTTTGAATTTTTTGGAATAAGAAAGGATTAATTTCTTGTATTCTATCCTTTTTCAATAACGTTTCCATATATTATATCTGTTTTATTTTTTATTAATTTCTTAGCTCTGTGGATTAAAACCTCAACAGAAGCCAAAGAACAATCCATTATCTCTGCAATCTCTTTCTGAGGGAGTTCGTCATAAATAAATAGGATTATTGCTTGTTTTTGTTTAGACGGCAATTTGTCTATAACCTTATGCAAGGTATCTATTTTTTCTTTTTCTTCAAGTGATAAATCTGCTCTATCGTCTGATAGTAGCCATTGTTTTGAACTATCAATGCTTACAAATAAATTTTTGATTTTTTCTTTTCTAAGGTAGTTGATTGTCTTATTGAACGCAATCCTATAGAGCCAGGTTGAGAGTTTTGATTTACCTTGAAAGGTTTTGGCCGAGGAGTAGATTTCTAAGAATATGTCTTGAACTAAGTCTTCAGCATTATCTCTATTATGAGTCATTCCATAGCACAAGTTCATAACCTTCAATTTATGCTCATTGAAAAAGGCTTCAAATACTTTTTGATTACCTAAGGCTATTTCGTTTGCTATCTCTATATCGTTCATAAATGTTTAAAGATAAAGCAGGACTATGTTTCAAACCCTGCTTTATTAATTTGCAAAATTATTTATAACTAAACAGTTATTATTTTTTTACAGCTTTGTCATGATTACAATCGTGTTTTTTGCCATCTTTTGAAGCTTTATCTTGGCAACACTCATGTTTCTTACCATCTTTTTTTGCCTTATCTTGGCAGCATTCATGGTCTTTAGCCTTAGCATCTTTTTTAGCGTCTTTTGAACAACAAGCTGCATCCTTCTTTGAGTCTTTGTCTTTCTTAGAATCACAACATTCTTTCTTTACTTCTTTTTTAACAGGAGTTTGAGCAGAAACTGAAGCTACTGAAAACATTGCAAATGCAAATACTAACAAAATTAATTTTTTCATTCTTTTTTTGTGTTTGTTTTAAAATAATAGTTTTATTTATTGTATAATTATTAAGACGTCTCTCTTATTGAAACCTTACATTTAAAGCAAAGAAAGTTTCTTTTTTTATAAAATGCCGATTTAATAACGCAAGAATTTCAACTTATAATATATTATATTTGTTTTTCTAAGGCTAAGAGGAATACTTTTTTCTCTATCCCTCCAGAATACCCACCTAATGAACCATCACTAGCAATAACCCTATGACAAGGTATTAATATTGCAATCTTATTCTTACCATTAGCATTTGCAACAGCCCTACAAGCTTTTTCATTCTTTAATCTAATTGCCTCTTCCTTGTATGAAATTGTTTTACCATAAGGAATTCTAAGGAGCTCAGCCCAAACTGTTTTTTGAAAATCAGTGCCATTAGGAATTAAAGGAAGGGTAAATTCTTTTCTTTTCCCATCAAAATACTCCGCAAGTTCAATTTCTAATTGCTTAATAAAAGAATATGCCTTTGAGTCCTTATTATTATTAATCTCTTCTCCCTTTAAATCATATTCTTTGTAGTTCTTCTTATCCACAAACTCCAAAAACATTATCCCCTTATTGGAAGCAAAGCATATCATATTGCCTAAGGGCGTTGGGATTTCCTTCTTTAAAACTAAATCTTCTTTCATAAATTCTTAATTTTCAACTACGCTTTCTTCCCAATAGAATAACCCTTTACGCCATAGAAGATAAGATATAGATAACCTATTAAAGGAATAACAAATGAAAGTTCAATAGTAGTTATATCTGCCAATAAACCTTGTAGGGGTGGAAGAATTGCTCCTCCTAATATCATCATAATAAGAATGGATGACGCCTCAGCAGTCTTGTCTCCAAGTTTATCAATTGCAAGGGTAAAGACATTTGACCACATAATTGAATTGAAAAGCCCAATAGCTAAGAGAGCCCAAATAGACCAGTAACCAAAATTGCCAAAAACATTCATTCCAACTAATAATAAAGCACTATTCACAACTGCAAATATGGCAAGTGAACGTGCAGGCTTAGATTTACCAAGGTAGAAGAAAAGGAAGTTAAGTAGCATAAAGATTAAGAAATACCAAACATCACTTATGCTTAGAGAATGTAGAGAGTAGTTTACTATAAAGATTATGCTGAAACTTGCAACAGCTAAAAGCAGCATATAAATTACCTTTAAGTTCGTTTTTATCTTACTTAGAGATACTGCACCTAAGAAACGACCAATCATAGCCCCACCCCAATAGTAGGATAAGTAAGAACTAGCAATTTCTTTTGTAATCTCACCTTTTGAAACCTCAGTTAGATAAGAAACTAAGTTGCTTCCTACCGAAACCTCTGCCCCAACATAGAAGAAGACTCCAAGAGCTCCTAACCAAACATAGGGATATTTGAATATTGATTCTTTAGATTCTTTGCTTGCTCTTGTAATGCCAGGTTCTTCTATCTTAGACAGTCTAATGAATATTGCTAATAACACAAGCAAAATCCCTAAAATTAGATATAAAGTTTTAACCGATGATACCTCTTTCGAGTCCTCTCTAAATAATACATATATAAAATAACCTCCAAGAGCAGGCCCAAGTGTTGTTCCAAGGGAATTGAAAGCCTGTGAAAGGTTTAATCTACTTGAAGCAGTATCTGAATCTCCAAGCATAGCAACAAAAGGATTGGCAGCAACTTGAAGGAAAGTTAATCCAATACCTAATAGAAATAAAGAAGAGAGGGAATATCCAAACCCTAAATTTTGCATTGCTGCAAGGGAGAAAAGGAGACAAGCAACAGAAGCAATATAAAGTCCTATCTCCAAAGTTCTCTTATAACCGTATTTATGGATTGGGTCAAGTCCTTTTTTTGCTAAGAAGAAAAAGCCAAGTGATCCAATGAAATAAGCAATAAAGAATGCGAATTGAACAATATTTGCTTCAAAGTGAGATAAATTATAAACATCTTTGAAGTATGGTATAAGAATATCATTAAAAGATGTGATAAAACCCCACATAAAGAAAAGCACCGTGATAGATATCATCGGTATAAGGCTATTACTTTTTTGTTTCATAGTAAAGTGTGTTTGATTTTTCTTCAATAAATGTTTCTTTTCCAATCTTTTGAATATCTTCTATGGTCAAAGCTTGATATAAATCAACCTCTTTATTAATTTGTTCTATATCTCCCAAAAACTCAAAATAACATAGGCTCATTGCTCTTTCCAATGCCTTAATTTGAGAGAAGGTTGATGTGGATTCATACTTGTTTTTAACCTTTTGAAGTTCATTTTCAGAAATTTCTTCAAGGGTAATCTTTCTCAACTCTTCCAAAAGAGCTTCTCTTCCCTCTTGCATACTAACCTCATCTCTATATTTGCCAGACAAGATAAACAATCCATTATCAGCATCTCCACTAATATAAGCATTTACCTCAGTAAAGATTTGTTTTTCCTTAACAAGGCGATTATAGAGTCGAGAAGAGCGTCCACTTGAAAGGATATCGGAAAGTAGATCAAAGGCATAGTATTCTTTTTCTAAGCGAGAAGACATTGGGTAAGTGATAAAGATAAGATTTTGAGGAACATCCCTTTCAACCCTTAGCTCTCTTGCCTTTGTTTGAATGGGTTCCTTAGTCGTATTTCTCTTTATCTCTTCTCCCCTTTTTATACTGCCAAAATTCTTTTCGCATAATTGTTTAATATTCTCTGTTTCCACATTGCCAGCAATACATAAGATTGCATTATTTGGCATATAGAATTTATTATAAAACGCCTTTACATCATCTAAGTTAGCGTTCTCAATATGTGAAATGTCTTTCCCTATCGTGTTCCACTTATAAGGATGCTTAGTATAGGAAAGATCACGAAGTAAAAGCCAAACATCACCATAGGGCTGGTTAAGATACCTTTGTTTATATTCCTCAATAACTACATTTTTTTGAGTATCTAAGCTCTTTTGTGACATAATAAGATTATTCATCCTATCACTCTCAAGCTTTAATCCAATTTCCAGTTCGCTTAGTGGAAGACTTATATAGTAATTGGTGAAGTCGTTGCAGGTGAAAGCATTTAACTCTCCTCCCCTTTCCTCAACAATTGCGTCAAAATCAGGATAATTTTTACTCCCTCCAAACATTAGATGTTCAAAAAGGTGTGCAAAACCTGTCTTTTCTTCATTTTCATCCTTTGAGCCAACAGCATAGAGAAGATTTATTGCTACCAAGGGTGTGTCTTTGTCTTTGTGAACAATAACTCTTAGTCCGTTATCTAATGTGAATTTATCGTAATGTATCATCTACCTATTATTCTTTATTATTTCTTTGATTTGAAAGCGTCTTATCCTGCATATTTCTCAATATCCTTATCAGTAATTTCTCCCTCACAAAGAATTGCAAGACGCTCCGTTACATTTTTAAGCTCCCTAACATTACCTGTCCAAGGCATTGACTGAAGTTTCTTTATAGCCTTAGCACTTAGTTTTGGCTTCTTAGTATTCATTTGTGAGCAGTAGGCATCTAAAAAATAATCCACAAGCAATGGAATATCTTCAAGCCTTTCACTTAGGTCTGGAACCTTGATAACAATTACCGAAAGCCTATGATAGAGGTCTTCCCTAAAGTTTCCACGTTCTATCTCCTGTTTTAAGTTCTTATTTGTTGCAGCAATAACCCTAACATTGACCGAAATATCTTTCTCGCCACCAACTCTTGTAATCTTGTTTTCTTGAAGGGCTCTCAAAACCTTTGCTTGTGCTGAAAGGCTCATATCACCTATCTCATCAAGGAAAAGACTCCCTCCATCTGCAAGTTCAAAATTTCCTTTTCTTTGTTTAATTGCTGATGTGAAAGCTCCTTTTTCATGACCAAAAAGTTCACTTTCGATTAGTTCAGACGGAATTGCAGCACAGTTAACTTCAATAAAGCTATTATTTGCCCTCTGACTAATGCTATGTATAGCCTTTGCAACAAGCTCTTTCCCTGTCCCATTATCTCCTGTTATAAGTATCCTTGCATCAGTAACGCCAACCTTTTCAATAAATGAATACATCTCTTTCATCTTAGTGCTTTGCCCAATCATATTTGAACTTATGCCTGACAAGAGACTTTGATTACCCTGTTTCTTAGTTTTATTCTCTGTTTTTGTTTTTTGATTGCTCGTTTCAGTGCTTTGAAGATTATCCGTTAATACCTTCAATAATACATTTAAGTCAATAGGTTTTTCAATATAATCAATAGCTCCTTTTTTCAAACACTCAACAGCGGTTGAAATTGTGCCATGACCAGAAATCATACAGACCTTTACGTCCTTTATTTTAAGAGCTTTTTCCAATACCTCAACGCCATCCATCTTAGGCATCTTTATATCGCAGAAGATTAAATCGTAATCATTTTTCTCAATCAAAGAAAGAGCCTCCATTCCGTCAGCTGCCTCTTCAACAATGTGGTTTTCGTATTCTATTATATCTTTAAGGGAGAAACGGATTGACTTTTCATCGTCAATAACCAATATCTTACTCATATCATTATCTTATTATATGCCAACAACCAGCGGTCTGGCATCTCATTATTAAGGGCTGTTTGGTAGTCTTCGTAGGAACAAGGAACCAAATAATGCCTTTCATATTTTATCATCTTGTCTTTCGAGCACGGAACCTCCATCCACCACCTCTCACTCTTCTTACTCTTATAGAAAACAATGGTATGGGAATTGTCATTAATTGTAACAAAGTATTTCTTATAGCTTTCCTTTTCTTTATATGGGAAATCTTTCTTTCGCCATAAGAACCCATCAATAAAATACCAGATAGCATGAGCTACCATGTGGGATGTTTGTCCGTTAATATCAAAAAGAGGATTTGTTTCATAAAAACCTATAGAGCTACACTTGTCACTCATTCCAGCATAACGAACAAGCTTACAAAGCTCTTGCCCATAAAGTCCGTGGGGAGAAGGGTTGCCATTTGCAGGTGCATCACTCTGACGAACAGCAGATATATCCACCGAAATCATATCAGCATTCCTAACAAGTGGCTCAACATTATCTAAGTTTTCTTGAATAGCCCCTACCCTATAACACTCAAAATAGAGCTTATCCATAAGACCTAATATATCTCTTTCAACGAAGTATTCTTGGTAACCAACATGTGTGTAGTTGAACATATAGTTTGGCTCACGACAAAGCATTGCAGTAATATAAGCCTTTGAATTAAACTCATCGCTATCGGCAGAAATATCAATCGAACTATCTATTGTGAAAGCATTAATTATCTGTCCTATGTTTTCGTATCCCCTATAATTTGCAAGGGTAATGTCTTGTGAACCTCCCAAGATGATAGGTATGATGCGTAAGTGAAGGAGTTCTGCAACAATGTCAGCAAGTGCGGTGTATGTGTCTTCAATCTGGTTTCCAATAATAAGGTTTCCGCAATCAACAATCCTCGCCTGCTTTTGGTGAGGGAAGAGATTATATAAGTACTTCCTGATTTGGTTAGGAGCGAGTGAGCAACCTCTATTATTGAAGGCGTTTCTCTCTTCCATAACCCCAATAATAGCTATATCAATATTCTCTAAGGCAGGGAATTTGTCCTTATCACAGTATGTAAGTATGGTTTGGCTAAGGCGTCTTTGGTGATGGTTTACAACTAAGCCCAAAGCATCAATATCAATTGGATTGAAATATTCTTCAAATTTCATATCTATAAAACTTTAGTAAATGAGGATGTAAAATTACAAAAGATTTTCCGAAAATAGACCTCATAAATGAAATTTATATAACGATTCCCAAAACCCAAAGCCTAATTATAACTATCAAAACCCTAAGACCAACTCACGAATCGCTGTTTCAATCTCACGACATGCCCATGTCACAGTCGCTGACATACCCATGTCACGGTTGCTCACATACCCATGTCACGTATGCTGACATACCCATGTGAGGGAGGCTGACATACCCATGTCACGAACTGCGACATGGGTATGTCACGAGTTGGAGTCTTTGAATGGGGAGTTTAGCTCTTTAATTCAGCAGTTTAAATTGGTGATTTTATTAAATTAAATGCCTATTTTGTGTCTATTTAATATTATATGTATATATTTGTCAAATCAAACATAAATAAAAAACGATATGAAGAATAAAATTTTATTAGTTTTAGGTGCATTATCTTTTATGACAATGCAAGCAAATGCTCAACCTGGGGATAAGCTTGGGGATAGAGTTAATTTTTTAGAAAACAAAACAAATGATTTAAATAAAAGGATAGACTCAACATCTTGGAGGATAAAAACTCTTGAGAAGTTTAAAGTCTCAGGTTACTTTCAGGCTCAAGCAGAAGTAGGCGAAATTGGGGCAAAGACAAGAACGGGAACAAATGGTGGAAGATATGACGAGGTTATTGATGGGAAGGATGCTGATTTTTTCACTCGCTATGGTTTAAGAAGGAGTAGGATTAAGTTCCAATACTCCGAAAAATTTATGAAGGTTGCATTTGGCTTAGACCTTTCAGAAAAAGGGGTTAAGTTTAAGGAGGCTTATCTTCAACTTGATGACCCTTACTTAAATATGTTCTCTCTTAAGACTGGGGTTATCTACGTTGGTTTTAGTGATGAGGTGAATTACTCGTCTTCAAAAAGGGAGTCGCCAGAGCATTCTCTAATAGTAAATAAACTTATTCCAGATGAGAAAGACCTTGGAACTCAATTGAGGATTACAGCTCCAAAGAACACATTTCTCGATGGCTTAATGCTTGATTTAGGTTTATTTTCTGGAAATGGGATACGCGTAGATGATAATTCTAAGATGGATTTTGTTGCACGTTTGAAGTATGAAAAATCAATTTCTAAGATAAGCTTTGGATTAGGAGCTTCATTATATGCAGGTAGTGTGAATAATGCAGATTCTCTTCTCTATACTGTAAAAAATGGTGTTTGGGATGGAGAAAAGGTTGAAAGCAATAAGATGAATAAGAGGCAGTATTTTAGTTTCGATGCTCAGTTTGCTATCAAGACTATTATGGGTTCAACAAGACTTAGAGGGGAATACTTATTTGGATACCAGCCTTCAGTTCTTGGAGACTTTGCCTCACCTGAATCAAATTCCTATATACCAACAGCGGCTTTTTCATACCAAAGACCTTTTGCAGGAGGCTATGTTTATTTTATGCAAGATATTTACAGAACTCCCCTAACCCTTGTTGTTAAATACTCTTATCTTGATCCAAATACAGAAATGAAAGGTTCACAGATAGGTAATAAAGCAGATATAGCAATTTCAACTATTGGCTTTGGAGGTTTATGGCAAATCAATTCAGCTCTAAGACTTTTGGCTTTCTATGATATTAATACAAATGAAAAGTCAGCAAATCTTATTGGCTATGATAAGGATATAAAGGATAATGTATTTACCCTAAGACTTCAATATAAGTTCTAAGAAATAGGGTTAATCCTTGCAGTTTTCGTACTGGCAAGGAATATTAGATGGCTCAAATTCTACGGTTACGTGAGATACGTCGTGAATTTGGGCTATCTCTCTTATTTTCTCTTTAATAATAAGCTGGTCTTTGTCTGCAACAGCATGCAAGGTCATAACATGGGATTCTCCGTCTTGGCTCCAGATATGGAAATCGTGGATTGAGATTAGGTTTTCTATGTTTCCAATGTCTTGTTTCAGCTTTTCAATATCCACACCATCAGGAACAGCTTGTAGAAGTATCTTAAAGGTATCTCGAAGGTTGTTATAGACATTATATAGTACCCAAATGGTTATTGCAACTGACAAAATTGGGTCAAGGATTGGGAGGTCAACAAATAGCATCACTATACTTACTACCAAAACTCCTACCCAGCCCAAAACGTCTTCCATAATATGTATATAGACTACCCTTTCGTTAAGGGAACTTCCTTTCTTCACTCTTAGGGCAGCAGCTCCATTAACCAAAATTCCAAGTATTGCAAGCCAGAGCATTCCTTGTGCGTGTACAGGTTGGGGGTCGAATAGTCTTTTTACTGCTTCAACAAAAATAAACATTGACCCCACAAACAAAACTCCTGAAAGAAAAACCGAACCAAGGAGTGAGAAACGCTTATATCCATAGGAGTATTTGGCATTTCTTCCTTGCTGAGATTTCTTTTGGAATAGCCAGGCAATAAGGAGGGAAATTGAGTCGCCAAAGTCGTGAACTGAATCAGAAAGTATGGCAACACTATTGGTTAGTAATCCTCCTATAAGCTCAATAATTGCAAAGATTAGATTTAAGAAGAATGCAATTATTATATTCTTTGAAGACTCATTACTTGAGTGGTTATGAGAATGTCCGTGTGAGTGATTATGTGCCATAGTTTATCTTATTTATTCGTTTCTATTAAAGCCTTGCTGAGATATAAAGTCAATATAAGCTCTTGAAAATGCCCTATTATCTTCTCCCTTATAGCGACTCTCTGTAAAAACCTTTGCAAGGTTCTCTTTATTGCTATCTGTGCAGTATTTTTTTGATTGTTCAAGTGCTTCAAAAGGAATATATAATCTGTCTATATCCTCCTTGCTGTAATCCTTATAGGTTTCGTAGTGAACAACTGCTTCAAGTGGCAGTCTTTCTGTTAGTGGTGGGTTTTCTTTTGGATATCCTATTGTTATGGTTGTTACTGGGACTACGTATTTTGGAAGATTAAGGAACTCCCCTATCTGCCTTGCCATATAATTTACTGTTCCCATATAACAGATTCCAAGACCTAAGGCCTCAGCTGCATTGGAGATTGACTGGGTTGCTATTGTTGCGTCAATGGTTGCTATATTTAACCAAAGGAAGTTATCATATTCAACGGTGGTTCCTCTTTGTAAGCACCATTTGTGAAAACGGTTTAAGTCTGCACAAATAGTTAGGACAACAGGAGCTTCTTCCACCATTTTTTGTCCAAAATGGAACTTCCTCAACTCCTTCCTTCTTTCTTTATCTTGGGTAACGATAATAGAATATATTTGCATATTCCCACAGTTTGACCCTCTAATTCCTGCTTCAAGAAGGTTATTTAGGGTCTCTTGGCTAACATCTTTATCGCTATATTCTCTTATTGTTCTTCGTTCTAATAAGGATTTAATTTTATCTCTTTCCACTTCTATTATTTTTTTAATCAATATTAATTTCGGCAAAGATAGAAAATAAATAAAAAAGACTTACATTTGTAGATTGAAAAAAGAATTTCAATAATTAAAACCAACATTATGATTAAGCAAAGAATTTCAAGATTAGTTATTATTATTTTACTTTTATCTTCACCAATTATCTTTACCCAATGTTCAGCTTTCAAATCTGTAAGTAAGGTTGCAGGTTCAATAAACAACATTAGTAATATGATAACAAACTATGATAATATGGCAAAGCATTATATTTCTGTGGTTAATAAAGCAAAAACAGGAAATATTAGTGCTATTCTGGAAGCAGCTGACCTTCTTTCTAATGCTGTTGATTATAAAAAACAAATTGATAGTCTATTGCCAAGTATGAGTTCTTCACAGAAAAAACAAGTTTCTAATATAGAAAGTGCAATTCTTGCTGCAGCTAAAAGCTTAATAAAATAAAACTATTATCTTTGCAGCATATTCCAATTAGAAACTACAAAAAACAGAAAAGAAAGATGAAAAGACTTTTATTATTGGTTCTATTATTTACATTTCCTTTTGTTTGCTTAGCTCAAACTCCTAAGGAAAAAACTCAGAAGGATAAAACCTCAACTCAAAACAAAGCAAAAGCCAAATCAAAAACAAGTACTAAGAAAACAGCTATAACAAAACCAACTAAAAAAGATGAGCCTCAAGCTCCAGTTGTTGACAAGACCTTAGAGGCTTGCACAAAAGCAGAATCAAAACTTGAACAGGCACATCGTCAGATTGAAGAGAATCAATATTGGGTTGCAGAAGAATTATTAAATGAAGCCTTAGTTTTATGTCCTGGTCAAGAACTAAAATATAAATATGAGCTTGCTTGGACATATTACTTAATGAAGGAATACCAAAAAGCCATAAAAATACTTGATCCCCTAACAAAACAACCTGATTGCCCAGCTGACGTTTACCAACTCTTAGGAAACTCCTACGATGAGGCAGGAAACGAATCCATGGCTATTGTAACATATGATAAAGGATTTGAAAAACATCCTAAAGCTGGTTGTTTGTTTTTGGAAAGAGGGAATATAGCATATAAAAGAAGCAACTTTATTGGAGCATTGTTTTACTATGAAAAAGGCATAGAACAAGACCCATCGTTTGCATCAAATTATTATCGTGCAGCTCAAATTTTCCTTTCGTCCTCAGAAGAAGTTTGGGGTATTATGTATGGAGAAATCTTTATGAACCTTGAAAGAGGCTCGGTAAGGTCTCAAGAAATTTCCAGAAAACTATACGACACTTACCATAGTGAGATAACATTTAATGTAAGTCAAATATCGGTTAATTTCAATGACCCAACCATAGTTTATTCTGATAGCAAGACAAGACCAAACCTCTTCCCTGAAAACTACGAAAGCGCATTGCTAAAAGCTTGTTACGGGAAGAACAATATAACCCTTAACTCTCTAATTGATATCCGCAAACGCTTTATCCCAATATTCCAAAGAGAAAGTCCAACCTTCAAAAACGTATTATTCGATTACCATAAACAACTAATCGATTTAGGTTTCTTTGAAGCATATAACTATTGGCTATTTGGCTATGGCAACACCAACGAGGCAGGCGTTTGGATATCACAAAACAAAGCCCAATTTGATAGATTTATGGCATGGTTTAACGAAAATCCATTCCCAATCAATCCTGACAAAGTCTTCTCCCGCTACAAAATGGAGTAATATCTTTTTTCACATCTTAGACTTTAAATTACATTTATCTTATTATTAATTACCATATTTATGGATTAATTATGGTAACTAATAAGTTTATGCTATAAAAGTAGGAATTATGGACTTGATGACAAAATAAAATCTTATCTTTGCACCTTTAAAACAAATGTTTAACAAAAAATTATATACGATATGACAAGAGACACAAAAATCTTTGACCTGATTTCTCAGGAAAAAGAAAGACAATTAAGCGGCCTTGAGCTAATAGCATCTGAGAACTTTGTTTCAGAACAAGTTATGGAAGCAATGGGTTCTGTTATGACTAACAAATATGCTGAGGGTTACCCAGCAAAAAGATATTATGGTGGATGCCAAATTGTGGACCAATCAGAACAATTAGCTATTGATAGAGCTAAGGAATTGTTTGGTGCAGAATATGCAAACGTTCAACCTCACTCAGGAGCTCAAGCTAATATGGCTGTCTTCTTAGCTTGTTTGAATGTTGGTGATACTTTCATGGGTTTAGACCTTAACCACGGTGGTCACCTTACACATGGTTCTCCAGTAAATGCATCAGGCATAAACTACAAACCAATCGCTTACGGAGTTGATGAAGAAACAGGTAGAATTAACTATGATAAGATGGAAGAACTTGCTCTTGAGCATAAACCAAAACTTATTGTAGGTGGTGCATCTGCTTATTCAAGAGATATGGATTGGAAGAGAATGCGCGCTATTGCTGACAAAGTAGGAGCTATATTAATGGGAGACATTGCTCACCCAGCAGGTTTAATTGCTAAAGGTATATTAAATAATGCTGTTGAGTATTGCCATATTTGTACTACTACAACACATAAAACTCTTCGTGGACCAAGAGGTGGTATGATTTTAGTAGGAAAAGACTTCCCAAATCCATGGGGTAAGAAAACACCAAAGGGAGAAATTAGAATGATGTCTGCACTTTTAGACTCTGCTGTCTTCCCTGGAATTCAAGGAGGACCACTTGAGCATATTATAGCTGCAAAGGCTATTGCTTTTGGCGAAGCTCTAACACCAGGATACGGCGATTACTTAAAACAAGTTAAGAAAAACGCTGATGCTCTTGCGACTGCAATGATGTCAAGAGGTTATAAAGTTGTTTCAGGCGGAACAGATAACCACTTAATCCTTATTGACCTTAGAGCTAAGTTCCCAGAACT
>Ga0265294_10002201_pt1 | contig 25776 bp, 21 predicted proteins | sample MunlanPumphouse3_FD_192504 | JGI IMG/M metagenome (GOLD analysis project Ga0265294, IMG submission 192504) | Groundwater microbial communities from a municipal landfill in Southern Ontario, Canada - Pumphouse #3 | ecosystem: Environmental > Aquatic > Deep subsurface > Groundwater | place... | reverse complement strand
TGGGTACCGGTAGAGCGTGACACCTTGTACAACACATTGACAATCTATTAACTTATAACCCTGGATAATTTTATCTTTGCCCCAGCGTTAATTATGATGCCTGCTGCGAGTTATGAAATCACCCGTGTTGAAATTCCTGGTTAGTCGACCCTTCTGGAAGAATCTGCTTTTCGCTTTCCTGATTACCATCGTTCTGATTCTGTTGGTTAAGGTTAGCATCAGCCTTTATACCGGTCATGGCAAAAAGATCCGCGTGCCGGATTTTACGGGGCTATCCCTAAATGAAACTGACCAGATCATCGCGGAAAATGAACTTCTCTGGCTCATCCAGGACTCTATTTACCAGAAAGATGCTCCTGGCGGAACGGTTCTCGATCAATACCCTTTACCCGGATCCTTTGTCAAGAAAAATCGCAAGATTTACCTGATAGTCAACGCCTTACAGCCCGAAATGATCAACATGCCCAAAGCGTACGATATGCCTTACCGCCAAGCAGAACGCTTATTAGAGAGCGCAGGGCTCTTTGTGGCTGCTACTGAATATGTTCCGTTTTTCGCCCAGTCCTATGTCCTGGAACAAAAGTTTGAAGGAAAACCCATTCTGGAAGGTACGCCTATCGAACAGGGATCAGGAATTACCCTGATTCTGGGCAGCGGTCTAAGCGATGAGAGGGCCCCGGTTCCCTTCCTTCTCGCGATGAACAAGCAAGAAGCCATGCAGGCAGCACTTGACAACCATTTTAACCTGGGCTCTGTTCGCTATGATCTATCTGTTCTGAATGAGCAGGATTCACTCCTCGCCAAGGTCTACCGGCAGTTTCCCGAAGCTGATAACTCCGCACAACTAGGTTTCACCATCGATATCTGGCTTACTGCCGATTCCCTGAAGCTCATTGAACATTTGCAAAATATTGGTTCTGAGAATGATATACCAAACGATACGCTTGAATTCCAATAAGATTAGGATGAGACTCTTTCGAAATGGTCTGTTTCTGCTGCTCATCATGAGTTTGATAAGTCCGGCACTTCGGGGACAGGAGATGCTGGTATCATCGGGGCATAACCGGATTCCGGCCAACACTCTCTCAGAGGCCTCGTTCAAAACTCTGGGATCAGACACGCTGCAGCTTCCGTTTGTGGACGACTTTAGCGGCACATCAGTCATTCCGAATCCACAGCTCTGGAGCGATCAGTTTGCCTATATTAACGGAGGATTCGCGCTGGAGAGTCCATCCTGGGGCGTGGCGACTCTTGATGCTATGGATGCCAATGGAGCCATTTACGAACATGCTACGGTGCAATCATTTGCCGCCGATCAACTCACCTCAAAGCCCATCAATCTGTTTTATCCTGGCGACCAATCGGTATTTTTAAGCTTCTATTACCAACCCGGTGGCCTGGGTGATGCTCCTGAGCCTGGCGATTCCCTTGTCCTGGAGTTCTACTCGCCCAATCAACAATCCTGGAATTGGATCTGGTCGGTGCCTGGTTCAGCCTCCCACGAATTTAAACAGGTCATGATCCAGATTACCAGTTCACAGTTCCTCCAACAAGGGTTTCGATTTCGGTTCAGGAATTATGCTTCACTGGCAAACACCTACGAACCTAGTTTACAAGTCAATGCCGATCATTGGCATATCGATTATGTGTATCTCGCACGGAATCGCTCAGAATCGAATACTGACAGCCCAGATCTGACCCTCACAAAACCGGTCGGATCGCTATTAATCAACCATACGGCTATCCCATGGGAACACTTCCAGAATGTCGGCCTATCGGCAGTCAAAGTCACATTCCCTGTCTCCATAAGGAATCTCTCAAACACTCCAAGATATGGGACTCCCAGCCTGGAAATTCAATCACTCAGCGAAGGGGGCTCTCTCTTTGAACGGGAACTAAACCCTCTTGAAATCAGCCCCTTCGAATCGTTGGATTACGATGCCTCTTTCAATTACGGATTTACTGAAACCGTGCGCGACTCAGCCAAATTCCGTGTCATCCTACGACTCAACCAGATCGAATCCGATCTCATTCCAGGGAATGATACGTTGGAATCGCTTCAGGTTTTCAAGAACTACTATGCTTATGACGATGGCACTGCCGAAGCAGGCTACGGCCTGGTCGGTGAGGGAACAAAAAATGCCAAGATTGCCTATAAATTCAGAAACCTTAGCCCAGGCGACTCCCTCGTAGGAGTACAATTCTACTTCAACAGAAGTTTTGCCGATCAAAACAAAAAATACTTCCTGCTTGCCATCTGGGATGAAGTCAACGGTCAGCCCGGCAACCTCCTTTATCAACAGGAGGGATCCATCCCAGTATTTTCAGGAATTAACGATTTCCAAACCATTCCTCTCAGAACCAAACAAGCAATTCCGGCCATTTTCTATGTTGGCTTGATACAAACCACACCTGATTTCCTCAATCTTGGATTCGATCGAAACAATAATCATCAGGGGGATATCTTCTATAATATCAAAGGTACCTGGCAAAAAACCGGTTTTGAAGGATCTCTGATGATCCGTCCCCTGTTTACCACCCTCTCCACCAAAACATCGATCCCGGTATGGCCAGAGCAAACGGAGGGAAAAACAGCGATCCACATTTACCCCAATCCCGTTCGCAACATCCTGACTATCAGCTCAACACCAGAAACAGGAAACCTGACTGTTTCAGTTTTTGATTTACAGGGGCGATTGATGCACGAATCAAGAGGAAATATTCGCCAGGTCAATCTAGGGCATCTGCCCGGTGGCCTCTATTTTGTGCAGATCAGCAATCGGTCAAAGATTCTGCTCAGGGAAAAAGTAATCCTTTCTCATGAGCAATAAAATGTGGCTCCATCTCGATGAGATTGAAGAACAGAGCGAGCTGTTTGAGCATTTCAGGTTTGTAGCAGATCCCGGTCAGAACCTTTTACGGATTGACAAATTCCTGCTTCACCGGCTCCAGGACACTTCTCGGACAAAAATCAAGGCTGCTGCCGATGCCGGTTGTATTCTGGTCAATGATAAGCCAGTAAAAGCCAACTACAAGGTAAAGCCTGGGGATGTAGTATTGATCCAACTCTCTTATCCCCGCAAGGAGTTTACCCTAGTTCCTGAAGATATTCCGTTGGATGTAGTTTACGAGGATGAATCACTCCTGGTAGTCAATAAAAAGGCCGGAATGGTGGTCCATCCGGCCCATGGGAACTATACAGGAACTTTGGTTCATGCTCTGGCGTGGAGATATCGAGAGCTGGATATGTTTTCCCAGGAGGACAGTCGAGCCGGGTTGGTTCACCGGATTGATAAAGACACATCCGGCTTGTTGGTTGTTGCCAAGAGTGAGAAGGCTAAAAGCTTTCTGGGAAGACAGTTTCTGGAAAAGACGTCACACCGGCTCTACCAGGCTCTGGTTTGGGGAGTTCCAAAAGAGCCCACCGGAACCATTGAAGGACATATTGGCCGGAACCCTAAAAACCGCCAGACGATGCATGTCTTTCCGGACGGATCTCATGGCAAACATGCCGTTACTCATTATCGCATTCTGGAGGACCTTGGCTATATCTCATTGATTGAGTGTAGATTAGAAACAGGCAGAACTCACCAAATCCGGGCTCACATGAAGTATATTGGCCACCCACTCTTTAATGATGCGGATTATGGCGGTCATGAAATTCTCAAAGGGACCACCTTCTCCAAATACAAGCAGTTTGTTGAGAACTGCTTCAAGATTTTACCTCGGCAGGCCCTCCATGCCAAAGAGCTCGGGTTTACCCACCCCGAAACCGGTGAATGGATGTTTTTCAATTCCGAACTCCCGGATGACATGACTGAAGTGATCGCCAAGTGGAGAAAATACTTAAGCGGCAGGTCGCTCGAAGTTTAAAATTTTGCTGCATTTTAATAAAATTTTCATACCTTAGAGTTTGAGAGGCTTTTTGTGTTGATTTATATTACTCATTGAAAAACAAGCGCTTAAATATAGCCATTGTCGCTGGTGGCGATTCATCCGAGCGGATGATATCACTCCAGAGTGCTGAAAACATCCTATCAAACCTGGATTCTCGCTTGTACGAAGCACAAATCGTAGAGATTTCGAAGGCGGAGTGGAAGGTAAAGGAATCCAACGATCGTTACTGGCCGATCGACCGGAACGATTTCACGTGGAAGCCCAATGGGGTAGTTAGGCGGTTCGATGCGGTTATTAATTCGATTCATGGGCGTCCGGGTGAAAATGGGACGCTCCCTGCCTATTTTGATCTGATTGGCTTGCCCTATACAGGGTGCCGGCCTTTTTGTAGTAGTCTGACTTTCAGTAAATTTCATTGCAAGCAGGTTCTCCGGCACTCGGGGATCCAGATGGCTGATTCGCTCATGATTCGTCAGGGGCAAGCAGTGGATACTGATAAGATAATAGAACAGATAAAGTTACCCTGTTTCGTCAAACCCAACAATGGAGGTTCTAGTTGTGGAACATCCAAAGTAACGAAAGCTGACGAACTGATGCCGGCATTGGAGCAGGCATTTTTAGAGGACCGTGAGGTGCTCATTGAATCATTCCTACCGGGGACGGAGGTCACCTGTGGCCTTTTCAAGACTGGCACAGAAAGCCAGGTCTTCCCGATCACTGAGATTGTCAGTAAGAACTCTTTTTTTGATTATCAAGCCAAGTACACAGCCGGAGTATCCGATGAGATAACCCCCGCCCGGATTCCGGCCGAAACCGCCCGGTCCGTTCAGGACCTATCATCATTTATTTATGACGTATTGGACTGTCGAGGTCTGGTGAGGGTAGACTTCATCCTGGTGGAGGGTGAACCCTGGTTCTTGGAAGTCAATACCGTCCCCGGAATGAGTGACCGAAGCATCATTCCCCAACAGGCCGCAATTGCAGGACTAAGCCTTGACAAGCTTTTCAGCATCCTGATTCAGGATGCCATGACGCGGTAATTTTCATTAAAAAAAATTTTAGCCATGGTTAGAAAACACCTGTTTCTGGCCGCTCTCCTCATTATGGGAGTAGCCTTCCTGTCTTCCTGCGATAAGGAGGAATTATCCGGAAAGAAAGAGATCCTTGCTATGATTTTTGAGGCCAGCAAAAATGAGGATCTGTCGAAAAACGCAGTTGCAACAATTACCGGAACCGATGTTGTAACACACGTCCCCTTTGCAACTGATCTTTCGAAATTAATCCCTACAATTGAGATCTCACCTCGGGCAAGTATTAGCCCTTCAGGTGGTAGCGTTACTGATTTTTCCTCACCGAAAACATACACAGTAACCGCTGAAGATGGCACAACCAAAGTTTTCACCGCCACGGTAGAGTGCGAACCTGCCCCTTATATCGGAACCTGGGATGGTGGCCCAATCTCTGTCAATGGAATTGGCCTGGTCAACGTGGAGCTCACCATGGATGAGGTAGGGAATATGACCCTCAAACTCATCGATGTGATCACCCAAGACCTGGAAACCATCTCCCTGAAAGGGACTTTTGATCCTAATTCACGAATAGGTTGCCATAATATGCTTCAGCAAACCCATCGGTGGATGAATGATCAATGGAAAGAGGAAGTAGCCACCCGGGTGTTCCAGTATGACCTACAGATTTCCGGTGGCATCAAATTCTATTATTGCCATTGTGACCCGTTCACAGAGTGGCTCTTCCAGATCGAACTCGCGAAGTTGTAGCATACAGGACTCCTACGGAAGCCCTTATTCACTACTCTTCAAGCCCCTGGCAACTACACACTAAGTTGCGGTCGCCAAAGGCATTATCGATCTTGCCTACATAAGGCCAGAACTTGTTCTCTTTGATCCATGGCAATGGATAGGCTGCTTTTTGCCTTCCGTATGGATGAGTCCAGGTATCACAACTGATGTGATTGGCTGTATGTGGAGCATTTTTGAGCACATTGTTCTCGCGTTCGGTAATCCCGGATTCCACATCGCTGATTTCAAAGAAAATAGAGATCATGGCTTCAATGAACCGGTCGAGTTCCTCTTTGGATTCACTCTCGGTTGGTTCAACCATCAGAGTCTCATGAACCGGGAACGAGAGTGTTGGGGCATGGAAACCGTAATCCATGAGCCGGCGTGCAATATCCGAAGTCTCTACCCCAGTCCGCTGCTTCAAATCGCGACAGTCGAGAATGCACTCATGCGCAACACGTCCGTTAGCACCTGAATAGAGAACTTTGAAATAGTCTTTCAAACAGAAAGCCAGGTAGTTGGCATTAAGAATGGCCAACTTTGTGGCTTCGGTCAAACCATCCGGTCCCAGCATCTGGATATAAGCATGAGAGATGGTGAGAATCAATGCACTACCGTAAGGAGCAGAGGCAATGACTCCACCTTTTGATCCTCCCATGGGGACTACGGGATGAGTCGGCAGGAAATCAACCAGATGCGCAGCAACACCGATCGGGCCTACACCAGGACCGCCACCACCATGGGGTATTCCAAAGGTTTTGTGAAGGTTCAGGTGACATACATCAGCACCAATGAGCGCAGGTTTGGTCAATCCAACCTGAGCATTCATGTTGGCTCCATCCATGTAAACCTGGCCTCCGTTGGCATGGATGATCTCAAGCATTTCACGGATTTCAGTTTCAAAAACCCCGTGAGTTGATGGATAGGTGATCATGAAAGCTGAAAGATTGGCCGAATGCTCCTTCGCCTTTGCCTTGAGATCCTCAAGATCCACATTACCACGATCATCACATTTAACTACCACTACCCGTCCACCGGCCATGACAGCGCTAGCGGGGTTAGTACCGTGAGCCGAAGCTGGTATTAACACAACATTGCGGTAACCTTCGCCTCTCGATTGGTGGTAGCGGTTGATAACCGATAGCCCGGCATATTCTCCGGATGCGCCGGAGTTTGGCTGGAAGGAGATCGCCTTAAAACCGGTTATTTCACACAGCGCATCGCCTAATTCATTGATTATCTGTTGATAACCTTGAGCTTGATCAATGGGTACAAACGGATGAATATCTCCAAATTCCGGCCAACTTAAAGCGAACATCGAGTTCGCCGAGTTGAGCTTCATCGTACAGGATCCCAGCGGAATCATCGACTGTGTCAGGGATATATCGCGCTGTTCCAGCTTTTTGATATAGCGCATCATCTCCGTCTCTGATTGATAGCGGTTGAAGCAGAGCCCACCCATGAAGTTTGTCTCCCGGGCAAACTCACGATCAAAACCAGCCGAATCGACGAACTCAGCAACCGGATTAAGTGGCATGCCAGCTGCTTCGGCAAAAATCGCCAGAATTTGATCAATCTCCCTTTCATCGGTCAGTTCATCCGTAGACAAACCGATGGTATCATCCTCAAAATATCTGAAATTAAACTTATTACGCAATGCCAGCTCCTTGAATCGCTCCAGCGTAACATTCTCCGGCAGCACGATTCTCAGTGTATCGAAGTAATCTTTGTTTTCCTGAACGTATCCGTATTGCTTAATCTCCAGCTCGATGGTATGGGCAGCCCGGTGAATCCTCCCGGCAATCTCCAGCAAACCATCCGGACCGTGATAGATGGCATACATCCCCGCCATCGTGGCTAGTAAGGCTTGTGCAGTACAAATATTTGAAGTAGCCCTTTCACGCTTAATGTGCTGTTCTCTCGTCTGAAGAGCCATCCTAAGTGCTTTATTACCATGCATATCAACGGATACACCGATAATTCTGCCTGGAATATACCGTTTGTACTCCTCACGAGTGGCAAAAAAAGCAGCATGCGGTCCGCCATATCCCATCGGAATACCAAACCGCTGGGAACTGCCCAATGCAATATCAGCACCCCATTCGCCCGGTGCCTTCAACAACACCAGCGACATCAGGTCAGTCACCGCTGCAAAAAGCCCTCCCAACTCGTGGATCCGATTAACCGTGCGTTCGAAATCCAACACCTTGCCATCTCCAGCAGGATATTGAGCAATAATTCCAAAAATCGTCTCATCAATCCTGGTTCCCAGGACATTAACAACTTTAACTTCAATGCCGAGTGGTAAAGCCCGCGTGCGAATCACCTCCAACGTCTGTGGAAAAATATTCTCGTCAACCCATAACACATTGGCTCCTCGGTTAACTAACTCTTTCGATCGAATATTGTGCATCATGATCATCGCTTCAGCTGCCGCAGTACCCTCATCAAGCAATGAAGCATTGGCCAGCGGAAGCCCTGTGAGCTCAATAATCATCGTCTGGAAATTTAGAAGAGCTTCCAACCTACCCTGGGATATCTCAGCCTGGTAAGGAGTATAAGAGGTGTACCAGGAGGGATTTTCCAAGATGTTCCGTTTGATTACCGCAGGCAAAACAGTACCATAATATCCCATCCCAATCATTGAACGAAACTGCTGGTTACGAGCACCCGCTTCACGTAACTTGACAAAGTATTCGTGCTCTGTCAGAGCCGGGGGCAGATTCAATCCATCCTTCATTCGGATGGATGATGGAACAACACTAGAAATGAATTCTTCCATAGAATTCGATCCAACAACAGCCAACATCTCGTCAACATCATTTGCCCTTGGGCCAATATGTCTGTAAATAAAGCGATTAGTACTCATATGATTGGATTTGGTCATTTGTAAAGTAATTGGCAAAGTTAAAAAGAAGAATGACTTTAACCAGGGCAAACATATTATCAAAATTCAAGCGCTAACATCCTGTCTATCAGTTGATAATAAAAGGATTGCTCATTATCTCTGTCCCTATGGTGCTGATCGGGCCATGACCCGGGAAGACCTCTGTTTCCGGGTCAAGAACCAGCAACTGCTCCCGAATGCTGACCATTAACCTTTCGTAACTTCCTCCTGGCAGATCGGTCCGTCCAATACCCCCGGCAAAAAGGGTATCCCCGGTGAACAACCAGCGCTTCTGCGGCACCCAGAAAGCAACCCCGCCCGGAGAATGCCCCGGAACAGCCAAAACCTGTATCCGGATCTCACCTGCCTGCAACCACTGGCCGTGCTCAAGATAGGCATCCGGCTCCGGAACCTCACCACTCAACTCCAAGCCGAAGAAAGCAGCCTGACTGACAGCTGTTTCCAGCAGCTTCATTTCATCCTGATGGATCAGAAACTGGGGGTTGTAAATGCGCTTGACAGCGGCTGTTCCCATGACATGATCAAAATGCCCATGGGTATTCAGTAAATAAGTCAAGTTGATCTGTTGATCCTTCAAAAAGGTGTCTAACTTCATCTGCTCACCATGGGCACTAAAAGCTGCATCAATCAGAATACCATTGCCATCTTCATCGTACAAAAGCCAGGTATTCACCCGTAATGGATTAAAAACGAATTGTTTAAGTTGTATCATGGTCTCAATTTGATTTCAAATTTTGATAAAGGATCGGGTTTCCCAGGCAAAGAATCCATTGGCAACCCGAATAAAATAGACCCCGGGCTGAAGATCCCCCACCTCCAGCCGATGTTGGCTCCACTCCCCAATCTGTCCCTGCCGGATAATCCTCCCAGAAGCATCCAGCAACACCCACTGCCACCTCGAATCAGAACGCTGATTACCAATCGGATGAATATACAAATAATCAATAGCGGGCACCGGCCAGAGACGAAACGAAGGTATTCCTGCGGATACTTTACTGTCCCTGGCAAACCGTTGGGGATTCAATAATGGAAGGTTTTCCAATCGCGGTAAGGCGGTCGCTTTCAAGGTTGTCGATACAGATGTCTTTGAAGTTCTATCGAGTACATCAGCCATCCAAATCACAGCATTCATCCTAGCCCGCTCCACAGCTAGCGAGGCCAACAGACTATCAGCTTCGTTAAATGTTACAGCCATGGTGGCTAAGAGATCCTGTAACCACCCCTCTCCCTCTTTGAGGAATTGAACACCAAAAGGGGCTAGAAAACCTGACCGGAGCAGTGCCGGAGTCTGATGAAAGCATTCAATCATCTTGAACAGATCCAAGCTTGTACCAGACGAAACTTCCCTCCAAACCTGGTCATACTTCCGGAGGTAATCCCCGGCCAGCTGCCACTCTTCTCGAGGATCTTGGTATCGACTTTCAGACAACCTTCCATACCCATCAAAAGTATGATTAATAGATTCTACTCCATTAATATTCAGATAATTCATAAAGAGATAGAATCCATGCTCAGGAGTAGTAAATCCACCCTCTTCCAACTCAATGGCACCCAAAAGGGCTTGATCGTTGAGCCAGGTGAATCCGCCTACCCTCCACTCTAATGGATTAGCTTCAGCTCGGGGGATCTCTCCGGTCAGGCCGATGGCAGTTCCACCCGACCCCTGCAAAAACACGACAGGTAGAGTGACCTCCTCGAAAGTATTCCCGGGTAACTGCGGACCAGCTAACAGCTCGTCGAACTGAAACTGCTGTTCCACCGCATTGCTTAGCAGGATCGAATCCACCGGGGGAGGCGAGTCAATAATAATTCCGGCAGGCAACCGCTGAAAATTATTATTTATGACTAGAGAGGAAGTAGCTGTTGGCGATCGTAGGAGAATGCCAGTGATACTTCCACCGCCATATTGGGAGTTAAACTGATTATCTGCTATATAAAGACGATCGGGTTGCTCAAGAACGATCCCATAGGTGGTCCTGTCATTAAAACGCTGAAGGCTGAGGTTGTTGGTATCAATAACCAGAATACCCTGGGTTAATGCATGAACTGCGCAACGATTATGAATGAAATCATTATGCGAAATCCGGATCTGCTGTTCGGGATCTGATCCGGCAATGGTCACTCCGCGGGCCAGATTGATAAATTCGCAATTTTGAACCGATAGACTAGCATTTTTGACTGACACACCTCGTCCGGCCACATCGGCATCAAAAACAAAGGTCCCCTTCTCGTTGACAAATCGAGAAGACTCCACAGTCAGACTCCGGCTACCTCTGAAGTCAATAAACCTCCCTGGCACTGTGCCCTCCTCATACTGATGCAACCGGTCAGTAATCAGGAATTGGGATCGGTCGATCAGGAGGTCATCAAGCACACCCTCTTCAATCAGGATAGAATAGCTGCAATTCCGGAAGAGTGCCTCGTTCACGTTAAGGATAGTAGGGCTACTGAGCCACAAACCCACCCGGGCATGCTCAATAGATCCACCGTTAGCCAGCGCAATAACTGGCAACTGACCAGTCATTTCGGGAGGAACCCGCACGCCCTCCCACAGTTCCCCGCAAAGGTTACCAATCGTTCCACCACTAACTTCCAGGTTCGCGCCGGGCTCGAGATAGATTGATGATCCAATCGGCATCGAGAGATATCCGCCAACCGAAAGAGTGGCACCAGCACCAATATACCAGTCAGCATGAGCATAGGTAGTATCTGAAATGACTCGGATCTCTCCGGCTGCCAGAAAGACTGTTGAATCCGGCTGCCGATAGCAACTGTCATTGATGATGACTTCTGAGATATCTCCTTTTTCACCCCGAAGATGCTCCTGCATAATATCGAACTGGCATTTTGAGATGGCATGACCGAATCCGGGCCAATAATCCATGATATTATTCGAGGTTCCTTCCTGTGGACAGCCGTTATCATCGCATTGATCACACTGCTCTCCATGGGGACCTCCCTGGAAATTATGCAACAACCCCAGACAATGTCCCAATTCATGGATCAGGTTTTTGGCACACTCTTCCACTGCTTGGTCCCTTGGTCGAGAGCGGTATTGATGATAATATCCTCTGACCGCGATATACCATTTACTCCCGATCCCCATCGTATGCCCTCCCACAACCGAATGATTACCAGAGATAAACACCGGCAGCGTTTGATATTTCTGTCGATAGCTAAACTCCTCATTATCATCAATATAAACCTGTCTGATATAGGGAGCCATGATATCAACTGAAGCATCCCAGGCGGCATAGTCGGCATGGAAATAGATTGTATCGACCCGAATTCTGACCCTGGCATCGGGGACATACACCGAAGGCACTGCTGGTTTTAAGGTATCCAAGTGGCCTAGTTTATAGTTCACCCAGTCAACCACGTCTGCCAAAAACTGACGATGAGCGATCGAGTCGGGATGGAAATTTTCCAGGCTATCTTGATTCAAGAAAACATAAAGGGAGGTTCGCAGCGTAGCGATCTGTCCCTGGGCAGAGAACCCAAGGCACACTACAGCAGCTAATATCAGAAAAAGGCCTTTTATTAATCTTTTGCCGATCATGGGTACTACCCCTCAATTTTATCCCGCATGGGTACAAAAACGAAGTTACCGTGGGTAGTTATTTCGTAAGAATCTTCACTCGTTCGGATACAGCGTGTCATGATTTGGTGATCCGGCGGTCCGACAGGGACCACCAGGATTCCTCCCACGGATAGTTGTTCCTTCAAACGCTCTGGCACCTCTCTTGCTCCCGCAGTCACCAGAATCCGGTCGAACGGAGCAAACGAGGGTAGTCCGAGGTTTCCATCAGAGACAAAGAATTTCACCGGATATCCCAATTTAGTCAGGAGGATCTGGGCTGATTGAGAAAGGTTCCGTATCCGTTCTACCGTATAGACCCGTGCTCCTAATTCGGCCAAGATGGCTGCCTGGTATCCGGATCCTGTGCCGATTTCCAAAACTTTCAGGTGCTCACTAACTTCGAGAAGCTCCGACTGGAACGCCACCGTATAAGGCTGGGAGATCGTTTGTCCCGATGCAATTGGGAAAGCCTTGTCGGCATAAGCAAATTTCAGGAACCCCGAATCCATAAACAGGTGTCGGGGAACATTCATCATGGCAGCCAGGACTGCTTCGTCCCGGATTCCTTTATCCCTGACTTGTTCTACCAGTTTATGTCTCAATCCCTGGTGAAGAAAACTATCCTCCATGATCTCTTTTCTATTAACTTTGAAACCGAGTAAAATCAGAAAATAAAGATATGCATAAGTTCAGGATGATTCTGCCACTCCTTCTTTTGGGCAGCCTGCTGTTTTCCTGTGATTTGATCAATCCCCCCGAAAAAATTCCCAGCTATATCAACATTGACACCATTCGGATTCAGGTTGATGACTTTGATCAGGGATCTGCTACTCATCAGATTTCCAATGTTTTCCTTACCGTTGAAAACTCACTGTTAGGGATTTTTGAAATGCCGTTTACGATCCCCTGTTTAAGTACGGGGATGCAGGATGTGTTTATTCGTCCGGGTATTCGGCTCAATGGAATTGCGGGATCGCGCATCGAATATCCTTTCTTTACACCATTTCGCGACTCAGTAGATTTGGTTGCCGGAGAGGTCACTGTGATCAGTCCGGTCCTCACGTATAAAGACGAATGCAAATTCCCCTGGATAGAAGATTTTGAGGATGCAGGAGTATCGTTCATCTACTCTCAATTTGCCGACACCACCATCAAGAATCAGACCTCCATTGTCAGTTCCGGGCGATATTCAGGTGCTATTTTCCTGGATAGCATCAATCGCTACTTTGAAGCCACCGGGCCAAAAGACTTTGTTCTTCCCGGCAATGCCGCAACTGTCCTCTTCGAGTTTGATTACATTACCAATTTGGAATTTGAATTGGGAGTGTATGTCCTAGAAGATGGAGCAGCTATCTGGAACAGTCTGCTAGTAGTCAGGCAGAACAGTAATTGGAAGCGTTTCTATGCCGATCTGCACACCACAGTGGCCTATAATCCCAACGCTGAAGCTTACCGGATCGGATTCAGGGCTGAATATGACTCCACCCGCACCGAGACGCAACACATCTTCCTCGACAATGTCAAACTGATCCACTTTTAATGAACCGGAAAAGGCAGCTAACCAAGTACATCTCGGCCGACCTGCTCTCAGCCGCCCTCGCCTGGACACTCTTTTATATTTTTCGGAAGGTCTATATCGAATCCAAGAAATTCGGCTATCCCATACCGGTTGAGTTCGATACATCCTTTTTCCTGGCCCTACTGTTTCTACCCCTTGTCTGGGTTCTATTCTACTATACAACAGGATATTACAAGGATCTCTTCCGAAAATCAAGGCTTAGTGAGTTAGGGCAAACCATTGCGACTTCTTTTATTGGGGCCTTGGTTATCTTTTTTGCGCTGATCCTGGATGATACTGTCAAAACTTACACAAATTATTATCTCTCGTTTTTAGTAATCTTTCTGTTACAGTTTTTCCTCACCTATATTCCGAGGCTAATTTTCACCACAAACGCTGCGCACCGGATCCAGAACCGGATTTACGGGTTTCCTACCCTGCTCATCGGATCGGGAAAGCGAGCGGAGTCCCTTTTTCTGGAAATGGAGAATCAGCCCCGCTCAACTGGAAACCAATTTGTTGGTTTCATCAGTGTCATGAATCACGAGAAGTACCTAATGGAAAAGCACTTGCCACATCTTGGAACGCTACGTGATTTAAAGAACCTGCTGACTAATCAAAAAATTGAGGAGGTAATCCTTGCTATTGAGAGTTCGGAGCATGATTTACTGAAAAAGATCATCAGCAAACTGGAATACAGAAATATCACGATCAAGGTTATCCCCGATATGTATGATATTTTGACTGGTATGGTTAAGATGACCTCCATCATTGGCACGCCTCTCATCCAGATCAGTCATGATTTGATGCCTCCATGGGAACATAACCTAAAAAGGATTATGGACGTAGGTGTTTCGCTGGTTGCCTTGGTTTTATTACTACCGATTTATCTGATTTTGGCCATCGGAGTTAAGCTCTCTTCTCCGGGACCAATATTTTACAGCCATGAGCGGATCGGACGGTATGGCAAGCCGTTCATGATTTACAAGTTCCGCTCTATGTATCAGGATGCAGAAAAAGACGGACCAGCTCTTTCGAGCCAGGATGATTCTCGCATCACCTCCTTTGGGAAGTTCATGCGAAAAACCCGCATGGATGAGTTGCCCCAATTTTTTAACGTACTTATTGGGGACATGTCGCTAGTAGGACCAAGACCGGAGCGACAGCATTTCATCGACCAGATTGTAAAAAAGGCGCCGCATTTCAACCATTTACAAAAGGTTCGACCAGGCATAACCAGTTGGGGCCAGGTGAAATTTGGATATGCTTCCAACGTAGATGAGATGATTGAACGGTTGAAATATGACATTCTGTACATTGAGAACATGTCGCTTTTAGTTGACATGAAAATTCTCATTTATACGATCAAAACCATCTTAAAGGCCAGTGGGAAATAGTGTTCTCGATTAGATTTCTTACATTTGATCATCAACGATCAACAGGCCATGAAAACAAGTCTCAAATTTGCAGTTATTCTCTCAGGATGCGGTGTTTACGATGGTGCCGAAATTCATGAAGCAGTAATGACTCTCTACGCCATTCAAAAGAATGGCGCTCTATATCAGATCTTTGCACCTGATGTCGACCAATATCACGTCATTAACCACATCACAGGTCAACCCACCGGCGAAAGCCGGAATGTTTTAATTGAATCGGCCAGGATCGCCCGGGGAAACATCCAACCGTTGAGCGAATTCGATCCTGAGGAGTATGATGTTTTGATTTTCCCCGGTGGTTTTGGAGTAGCTAAGAATCTGTGTTCCTTTGCCTTTGACGGCGCTAATTGCCGGGTTGATCCAGAGGTGGAGCAGGCCATTCTGGAGATGCACAAAAAAGGAAAGCCGATAGGGGCTCTTTGTATCTCGCCGGTGCTCATTGCCAGGATAATTCCAGGTGCCCTGGTTACCATCGGTCAGGATGCTGAAACAGCCTCCAGTATTAAAGCAATGGGGGGCAGGCATGAAAAGACATTACACCGGGAGGTCACTATTGACTCCAGCAACCGAATTGTCACCACACCATGTTACATGCTGAATTCCAGCCTGATAGACATTGCAGAAGGCGCTGATAAGGCGGTTAAAGAGCTGATTAAGCTGATCTGAATCGTCTCTTGAGAGGTTTAGATATACCCCCTTTCGATATAGCTCACGATCTCTTCGATTAATTTATCCGCACCATCCGGATCGTACTCTGATTTCAGGTTAGTACCAAAAATCCTTGCCAGGCCTTGCCAGAAGAAAGCGCTCACGGATCCCCGGTAGGCTTCAATCCAGAAGTAGGTTGTATTGGCAGTTTCCCGGTCGATTAATTTAAACAGGAGCTTCCCTTGGGAGATGGTCATTTTTCGCATATCCTTTTCGTGCTTACCCCAGAGCGATTGCTCCATGCTTTTAACATACTGTCTTCGCTCCTTATCAGTTTCAAGGGCAGCCAGTTCCGCATCAACCTCACGTACTGTTTCCGATACTAGTTTGGCATACGGATAGACCTTTTTTAGATTATAGACCAGGCTCCAATACTTCCGTTCATCGAAGCGATTTTTAAAGACCCGTGGGGCAAGAATGACTATTTCGGCCATGTTGACGTGAGGGATGGTGTCAGAACCGACGATCCTGGCCCTCAGGAGGCTGTCAGGATGCACTTTAAGCGGCGTTTGTGCGTTCACAAGGCCGGGCAGCACAAGGCTGATGACCAGTATCAGAATCCACCTCATGCCATGAGTTTGGCAATTTCCATGCCAGTATTAGGAGCTAACTAACGGCTTGCTTAACCAGTTCGGCTGAATCCTCCAGGGTAATAGCGGAAGCGACTTTCAAACCGGATTCATCGATCAGATCTTTTCCCTCCTTGGCATTGGTCCCCTGGAGACGGACAATAACAGGAACAGGAATCGAACCGATCTGTTTATAAGCATCAACAACCCCTTGGGCAACCCGGTCGCACCGGACAATCCCCCCGAAGATATTGATCAGGATTGCCTTAACATTGGGATCTTTCAAGATAATTCGGAAGCCGGCTTCGACAGTTTCTGCGCTGGCATTGCCTCCAACATCCAGAAAGTTAGCCGGATGTCCACCGGATAGTTTTATCATATCCATGGTTGCCATAGCCAGGCCCGCACCATTCACCATACATCCCACATTCCCGTCCAGCTTGATAAAGTTCAGGTTGTACGCAGAAGCTTCGACTTCGGTGGGATCTTCTTCGTTTAGATCCCGCATCTCCTCATAAGCGGGATGCCGGAAAATGGCATTATCATCCAGGTTAACTTTAGCATCAGCTGCCAGAATCAGGTCGTCGGAGGTTTTCACCAACGGATTGATCTCCACCAGTGAAGCATCGGCTGCCAGGTAGGCTTTGTACAGCATCTGAACAAACTTCACCATATTTTTAAAGGCGGTTCCTTGAACCTTCAGATTTGAAGCGATTTTGCGGGCTTGAAATGGAAGAATTCCAACCCCTGGATCAATCTCTTCGGTATGAATCAAATGGGGAGTCTCCTTGGCCACACCCTCAATATCAACACCGCCTTCGGTTGAATACATGATGATGTTCCGACCGGTTTTTTGATTGAGCAAAACACTCATATAGAACTCTTTAACATCAAACCGGCCATCCTCTTTCGGATAATACATATCACGTTGAATCAAGAGTTTCCTAACCAGTTTCCCTTCAGGCCCCGTTTGTGGTGTTACCAAGTTCATCCCCAGAATATTAGTGGCGTGCTCACGAACAGCATCCATTGACTTGGCAACTTTAACTCCTCCGCCTTTACCACGCCCACCGGCATGAATCTGAGCTTTGACCACCCAAATCCCGGTTCCGGTGCTCTCCTGTATCTTACGAGCTGCTTCCAAAGCATCATCAACAGATTCCACCATGATTCCCTCCGCAACGGGAACACCATTGGAGGCTAATAACTGTTTGGCCTGATATTCATGAAGATTCATATAAAAGTCTTTAAAATGTGCAGGATTAATGAGAGGTTAAAATTGCAACTTTTTTGACTGAAACGGAAATCAGGAGGGGTATTCCTGATCCTTTGAGCTAATTTTGCACACAAAAGGAAAGGATGCGAAAACTCACCAATAACGAACTCGGGCGGCTGGATATTCCCTCCTTCAGATCAGCCCCGAAAAACAGGGTAACAGTCATACTGGACAATGTCAGGAGCCTGAACAACATTGGCTCGATTTTTCGCTCCTGCGATGCCTTTCGCATCGAGAAATTAGTCCTTACCGGCATCAGCACCCCGCCTCCCCATCGCGATATTCATAAAAGCGCACTGGGAGCAGAATTCTCTGTTGATTGGGAATACCACTCACAAACCACCGAAGCAGTCCTTTCCCTCAAAGAACAGGGTTATCATATACTGGCTGTCGAACAAACGGTCGGGTCAATCCCCCTTAATCACCTCAGCAAATCTCCTTACATCCTGCACCCGGATAGCCCCCCAATAGCCGTAATCCTGGGTCATGAAATCCATGGCGTATCCCAGGAGGTCGTGAACCTCTGCGATGCCGCTGTCGAAATCCCTCAACAGGGCACCAAACACTCCCTGAATGTGGCCGTTTCAGCCGGAATCGTCCTGTGGGAACTGATCAGGAAAAGCCCAATCTGTTGACCTTCAACAGCCCCCGTTAATGAAAAAAAAGACTCACTCCTCACTCCAACTAACTCATTAGTTAATTTAACTAAGATTTTAGTTGCATTTTTAAAATCATAGTTGTACTTTTATTTAAAATTATGATTATGAAGGAACTGACGAAAGCAGAAGAGCAGATTATGCAGGTGATCTGGGCCATCGGACCCGTATTTGTCAAGGAGATTCTACCGGAGTTACCAGAGCCCCAACCGGCCTATACAACGGTATCTACAGTAGTGAGAATATTAGAATCGAAGGGGTTTGTTGATCATCATGTTTATGGGACAACGCACCAGTACTTCGCTTTGATCAGCAAAGAGGAGTACTCACATTTTTCCATGAAAAAGATGTTGGAGAACTACTTCGACGGAAGCTTAAAGAAGATGGTTTCCGCCTTTTCCAGGAAAGAGAAGTTGAATCTGAAAGAGATGGAGGATTTACTTCAACTCATTGAAAAACTCAAAGATCGTAAGGTATGAGCCATTTGAATGAATTGATATTATCGAACCTGTTTCTGGCAATAATCTGGCTCGCCTATGAGCTCGGCTTTAAACGGCTTCGGCTGTTTCAGGCTAACCGTATCTACCTCGTGGGGGGCACCATGCTAGCGATCCTCTTGCCCTGGTTGCCTATCAATCTTGAGCTCGGGATGGTTAATGGTCCCGTTTTCAGCCTTTCCCCCAGCGAAGCGGGCACCCTAGCAGTTCAGCCAAACCAGCTACCAGAAGTCGTAACCAGTGCCGGTGGGTTGAGCCTATCTGACTGGATCGTATCAGTTTGGATAGCCCTGGTGGTTATTCAATTGGGAGTAGTGATAGTATCCTTGCTTCGGCTGGTTTGGCTGGCCCGTGTAGGGAAAGTGACCCGACAGGGTCGTATCCGGATTGTGAGCGTGCCACGTAACTGGTCGGCTTTCAGCCTGTTCCGGACGATCTACTACCCCGGTCGATTTAATCCTTCCGACCCGGATACTCGCACCATTATGGAGCATGAGATGGTTCACATCTGTCAATGGCATACACTCGACAATATTCTGTTGCTTGCGGTACGAATCCTGTTCTTTTACAACCCAGCAGCTCACCTGCTGGCATCGAGAGCACGGTTGATGCATGAGTACATTGCAGACGAGGTTGCCTCGAGCGTTGACCAGGCCAACTACAGCAGGATTCTGGTTGGGCATCATTTTATGGTTCCGGCACTTATTCTTACTCATCCATTTAATAAACAATCATTTCTAAAACAAAGACTTACCATGTTAGTACAAAAAACACACAAACGTAGCGCTGGATGGATCTACCTACTGACTATCCCCGTCATGGCAGGAATGATGTTCCTGAGCAGCTGGTCGGCCTCAGCTCAAACCCAGGCCAAAAAAAGCAAAGAGGAAATTGCCAAGATGGCTGTTGAAAAGGAGCTGACCAAAGCAGGATTCTCGGAAAACGACATTGAGGAGATCAAGAATCGGATCGATGGAGTGACCAATGTGGAGATTTCCGGGCACCCGGATAAGATGGAATCCCTCACTTCTGATGGTAAAGAAACATTCTATATTGTTGAGGCAATGCCCAAATTCGATGGAGGTAACCTAGAGACCTTCAGGAACTGGGTGCAAACAAAGGTCAAGTATCCTGAAATTGCCAAGAGCAATGGAATCGAGGGAACCGTCTTTGTCTCCTTCATCGTCAAAGATGATGGCACTCTCGGTGATATTTCTATCTTGCGGAGTGTAGATCCAAGCCTTGACAATGAGGTTATCCGTGTGCTCAAGACATCGCCTGCCTGGGAGCCAGGACGTCAGCGGGGCAAAAAAGTGAACGTGTCCTTTTCGGTTCCTGTGAAATTCAATCTTGGTGACAAGAAATAAATCAGCATTCAAAAAAAAGAGGCTGTCCTTTTGGGCAGCCTCTTTTTTTATCGTTTGATGATTACTTCACCAGTGCCTGGAATTTAGCTTCTTCGAAATACTTTCCGAACTCCAGATCGGTTTTTGCCATTTGCTTGAGTTTAGCATCAGCAGCGATGGCATCTTCCAATGATTTGTACATCTGGGCAGTTTGTGCCTGGCGGGCATAAACAACCGCTTTCAGATAATTGATCATTGGATCCTGACCAGGAATGCAATCCAAGGTTTTAATGGCCTTGGCGTACTCCTTATTAAGTGTCTGAGCTAAAGCAGCATTGAAGAGGCAAGAATTGCCAAAATTGCTAACTGCCTGAGCGTAATTACCTTTATGCAGGTTAATCACACCCATATTTTGCTGAACTTCGTTACCAGCAGCCCCGGCTCCTCTAAACAGGCCTTCAGCCTTATCATAGTTACCTTCGGCCAAAGCAAGCACTCCAAGGTTATTCAGAATAATCGGATCATTTGCTTTGAGGGAGTTAGCTTTCTCAATAGCAGTACGGGCGGTGTTCATGTCACCCATTAAAGCAGCAGTCATCCCATAATTGTTCCATGCTCTGTGGCAGTTTGCAAACTGGGTGGTAGCTGCTTTGTAAATACCGTTCTGTGCTGTCAGATTATCTGTCAGGGTACCAGCATAGAGAATCTCTTCCTGGGTGAGTTCGCCGGGACGAGTGGTAGCCAGGCTCAGAAGTTGTTCGTCGGATTTTCCGATGATATCCACGTTTACTGCCAGTTTTGAGCGACGGAGTTGCGGCAGAATCTGATCAGCCAGTTCGGTGAAAGCAGCGGAAATATTCCGGATTTCACGTTCGCGAACTACCGGGTCACTGTACATCGAGAGTACACGTAAAATCAGGTCTTTATCCTGGATATTGGATTTAGACACCAGTTCCCGGAAACCATCCCAGTCTTCGGCGGTTGACATCAGCTTAAAGAACTCGTCCATTCCGGCCTGGGAAACTTTCATATTTTCCAGCTCTTTTTTGAAGAAGGCGCTGGCGGTTTTTGAACGTTCGCGGGCCAGTTTATCGTTAAAGGCTAGTTCACCATCAGGGGAGGCATAAGCGGAGATATCGATACCTTTGATTTTAACATTTTCCTTGGCATCGGCATCTTTGACCTTATTTTTCAGATCGACCACATCAGAAGCTGTCATCTGGGCTTTCTTCACTTCTGCCCGATTGATATCGTACATGATATCAGCATCATAGGTTTCACTCAACACTCGCTGAAACTTATCGGCAGCCTGAATCAGTTGGCCTTTTTCTTTAGCGAGAAGAGCTGGGGTTGAGATTACCCCGTCGGCAATTTTCACCGGTTCGAACTTAACTTTTGAAGCTTTCATGGAAGCTTCTGATTCGATATAAAGTTCCGAAACACGCATTGCATGATCGTAAGGTACAGTACCTTCGTAGGTCACTTTGCCACCACTTTTGTAATTGATCACCTTATTATTGGCGGTGACGCTTTCGCCCTGAAGGGTCATCGGTTTAAATTCAACATCCCCATTGGCCGTTTTCAGAACCGGGGTAGCAACCACTACCGCTTTTTTGTTGAAAAATTTGGCCGGGTAAGTAGCTTCAATGGCAACATTGACATCTCCACCGTGCATTTCTAGCACGGCCGGGTTAATCTGGTACTTGATGTCCGATGCATTTTTTTGCATCTTCTTCAGTCCACTGCAACCAGATAGCATAAAAAGGGCCATTACGGCCAGCATTAAGCCTGAGTTGATTTTCTTCATACTGATCAGCATTATTGTTGTTAGTTATATAGATTCCCACATAAGGGCAAAAATAGTAAACGTTTTGGATTTTTTTCAGGAAACCCGTCAGAAATCGGAGCTTCAGCCAGTAGTTTCGAGGTTCCGGATCAGGGAATTACCCGGGTTACTCCTAACGGGTAGGTGTGTCCGAAAATTTTATCAATCAGGATAAGGTAATGTTCCTGGTTTTGAACAAAATCGAGTTCTCTAACATCCATAATCAAAATTCTCAGGTTATTCTCCTGCCGAAAAAAATCAAAATAGCCATTCTGGATTTTGCGCAGGTAATCGACTGTGATAGCTGATTCGTATTCCCTTCCACGCCGCCAGATCTGATTAATCAAGTTTTGTGGTTCCTGATGGAGATACACATAGAGATCCGGTTTTGGAAGAGAGGCGTAGATAATATGAAAGAGCTGAGAATAAAGGTTATACTCATCTCCGGCCAGGGTATTAGCGGCAAAAATTAGGGATTTCATGAAGTAATAGTCGGCCGTGATCATGGGCGCGAAGATATCGGGCTCTTGGAGTTCTTTTTTAAGCTGATTATAACGATCGGCCAGAAAGGCCATCTCCACGGGAAAAGCATACCGTTCCTGGTCTTGATAGAATTTTGGCAGAAAGGGGTTATCGGCAAATCGTTCCAGGATCAGTCTGCTCCGGTAATCGCGACTAATGCGCTCAGCCAAAGAAGTTTTCCCTGCACCGATATTCCCTTCGATCACCAAAAAGCGGTATGGGGTTGGGTATTTTTCTCTGATTTCCATTCCCTAAAAATAGAAAATCCCCGCCAAAGCAGGGATTTCTCAATAATCTTTATAGGGCTGTTAGTGCCTATCAAGGTTTCGCCGTGGACCCCGATCGTTCCGACCGTTTCCTCCGCGCCGATCTCCCCCGCCACGATTGTCGCGCCCACCTTCTCTCGGGCCCCTTGGACCGCGGCTTTCAGTAGGTTCGACATATCCTTCGGGCTTTTCCAGCAGCGCTTTTCTCGAGAGGCGGTATTTGCCCGTCTTTTCATCGATCTCGATCAGTTTGACTTCTACTTCCTGTCCCACCTGAAGCTCTTCCTCAACGGTATTCAGGCGTCTCCATGAGATTTCGGAGATATGGAGCAGTCCCTCTTTTCCGGGAAGGATTTCAACAAATGCTCCGAAAGCCAGGATGGAGACCACCCGACCTTTATAAACCGTATCGACTTCTGGCACCTCAATGATTCCGTTAATAATGTCCATAGCAGCGTCAATTGCCTCTTTATCAGGAGCTGCCACTTCGATGTAACCAAATCCGTCAATTTCTTCAATCGTAATTACGGTATTGGTACGAGCTTGGATATCCTGAATCACTTTACCTCCTGTACCGATCACAGCGCCGATCATTTCCTTTGGAATCCTCAAGGATTCGATTCTCGGAACGTGTGGTTTATAGTCGGCCCGTGGTTCTGCGATCGTCTCGGTGATTTTCCCAAGAATGTGCAAGCGACCCAGCCTGGCCTGTTCCAAAGCCTGTTGAAGGATTTCATAGGACAGACCGTCCACTTTGATATCCATCTGGCAGGCAGTGATCCCGTCGCTAGTTCCAGTAACTTTAAAGTCCATATCACCCAGGTGATCTTCGTCTCCGAGGATATCGGAAAGGATGGCATACTTCCCTGATTCGTCAACAACCAGTCCCATGGCGATACCGGAAACCGGTTTCCGGATTTTCACGCCCGCATCCATCAGCGCCAGTGTTCCGGCACAGACAGTTGCCATAGAGGAAGATCCGTTTGACTCCAGGATATCCGACACGATTCGTATCACATAGGGGTTGGTTTCTACATCCGGCATGACGGCTTTCAGGGCCCGGTGTGCAAGGTTTCCATGACCGATCTCCCGGCGGCTGATGCCGCGGGCAGGCCGAGCATCTCCGGTAGAGAATGGCGGAAAGTTGTAGTGTAGCATAAAGCGGTCTTTCCCCTGCAGCAACACTTCGTCGATGATTTTCTCATCCAGCTTGGTGCCAAGGGTAACCGTTGTGAGTGATTGGGTTTCACCACGAGTAAAAATCGCAGCTCCGTGTGCTGATGGAAGATAGTCGATCTCACACCAGATGGGCCGAATCTCGTCGGTCTTCCGACCATCGAGGCGAATTCCTTCGTCGAGCAGCAGCCGGCGGGTAGCTTTTTTCATCACATCATGAAAGTAGCGCTTTACCATGCCAGGTACGGTTGGCTCCACCTCTTCTCCAAGGGTGGCCAGAAACTCATCCCGAAGTTGATCCCAGGCGTCGTTCCGCTCCTGCTTGGGCAACTGGGCACGGGCGATGTCATAAACCTTCTGATAGCAAGCCTCTTCAACTTGCTTTTTCAAATCATCATCGTTAACCTCGTGACTGTATTCACGCGGCCCTGTGATTCCCAGCTCGTTCCGAAGCTCAATCTGCGCTCTGCAGTGTTTCTTGATTTCCTGGTGACCAAACTGGATGGCTTCCAACATTTCGGCTTCCGACACCTCTTTCATCTCACCCTCAACCATCATGATATTATCTTCAGTTCCGGCGATGATCATATCCAGATCGGCATTCTCAAGATCAGCTCTTGACGGGTTGATCATCATCTCACCATCGATCCGGGCTACGCGAACCTCGCTGATTGGCCCGCCAAATGGAATAGTAGTCAGCGACATAGCCGCCGAAGCAGCCAGCCCGGCGAGGGCATCCGGCGGACAGTTATTGTCGGCCGAGATCAGGTTAATGGTCACAAAAACTTCAGCATGATAATCGTCCGGGAAAAGTGGACGCAGCGCCCGGTCAACCAGGCGTGAGATCAGGATTTCATTGTCATTCGGACGGGTCTCACGTTTCAGGAATCCTCCCGGGAAGCGGCCTGCTGATGCAAATTTTTCCTTGTATTCGACACTAAGAGGCATAAAATCAACCTCTTCTCTTGCCTCCTTGGCAGCACACACCGCTGCCAGGATCATGGTATTACCCATGGTCACTACTACGGATCCGTCGGCCTGCTTGGCCAATTTGCCGGTCTCGATAGTGATTGTCCGACCATCATTTAACGTAATGGTCTTTTGATATACTTGATGCATAATTTCTTTTGGGATAACTCAGGAAAAAAAAAGGCAATCTTAAATTGCCTTTTTCTCGAGGTTCTATTTACGAAGATTCAAGTCTTTGATAATAGCCCGGTAACGCTCAATATCACGATCCTTCAGGTAATTCAGAATCCGGCGACGTTTTCCAACCAGGCGAATAAGCGCACGCTGCGTGCTGAAATCTTTCCGATTACGTTTTAAATGTTCGGTCAGATGCGAGATACGGTAGGAAAATAGAGCTACCTGGCCCTCTGGGGAACCGGTATCAGTATTAGACTTCCCGTACTTTTCGAAAAAACTCTTTTTCTTTTCTGCTGTTAAGTACATGTCTATTCGTTTAATTATTGGCGTTTAAATAACGCGCAAAGATAGAAAATTATCCGGAATAAACAAGCGACACAATCCCCTGGAATTGTGTCGCTATCAGTAGTTAGACGTCTTATCCGATCGACTTAATAACGATAGGTGTAATCACCGTAGTAGATTGACATTTCCGGACTCCCTCGCATCAGGAAGGCCACTTCGCTAAGCCCCGCTATTCTGATGGGATCCAGCGAGTAAGCAAGCCAAACAGTAAACAGAGCCTCACACGTGTCCCCATTGTCCTCATGACTCAACATCAACTCTATCGG